>FWWM01002160.1_pt1 | contig 54795 bp, 61 predicted proteins | sample 2228351 | NCBI WGS metagenome assembly FWWM01 (sample SAMEA103939774, study PRJEB20133) | metagenome | reverse complement strand
AAGACTCAGGTTTGACTCAGCGCGTTGCAGGTTTGGGTGGAGAATCGGGTACAATTTCGGGGATTTAGCCTGCGCCTTGCACAATCCACGCACCCCAGTAGCGCGGGTGACGATAGCGCGAGTCGCGAAGCAGACGCAAAGTGGCTTCTCGAACGCTCTGCGCTACCGACCGACGCTGACGCAGCGCGGTGTAAAACGCTTCCATCCACATCGGTACGCTCTCGTCGGGAAGTTTCCAGAGCGTTGTCAGCACGGAGGGACACCCAGCCAGCATAAACGCCCACGAGAGTCCCATCATCCCATCGTTGCCCACAGCTCCTTCCGCAGTGCTACACGCTGAAAGCACCACCAACCGAGCCGAGAGCCGAGCTTGTAAAATGTCGTTTGCATAGAGCCAAGTCGGCTCACGCGTTCCATAGAGCGCCAGTGCGCTCAGTAGGGGCAAGCGCAGGTTCGGCACGGCGTGTGTGGCAATGTGGAGTAGGGTCGCGCGCTTCGCATTCTCTATCACGCGCTCGCGCGTGGCGTTGCGCTCCTGGAGAACTTGCGCCGAGCGTCCTAACAGCCTTACAAAGACCGTCTGTTCCCTGCGCACGCCAGGTAGCGGGCTGAGCCGTGCGCGAACGCCCGAACCACCGTTGGAAGGAAACTCCGAGAGGGCGACCATCAGCGGACGCTCAAAGGCAGAGGGGGACGCTCGGCTGGCACGCTCCGCATAGCCCCACACCGACGCAGAGGAGGCAGTCGCAATCTCGTAGCGCTCGATGAGGTAGCGGTTATCTCGCCCCTGCAAAACCGCCCACGGCACCCCGTGCAGTTCCCCATCGGGACAGAAGACGACCTTTTGGGCATCTTGCAGTAGGTTCTCTATCGGGCGTAGAAGCCAGCCATAGAGTCGTTGGGCGAACGACGCAATCGTGCTGAGTTGCCGCCCTGTTTCGAGGGCGCGTTGGAGGTCTTTGATGGTTGTAAGTACTTGTTCACGGGGTACGCGCACTGTTGCGCCTCGTGCTTCTGTGCGATTGCCTTGCTTGCGCACCACGACAATAGCAATCCCGTCGGAAGCGAAGGCGTACTCCACGACTGCAGTGCGCGCGTCGAGCGGGAGTTCATTTGGGCTGAGTGGCAAGTTCTGTGCGGACGCCCACTGAGGACTGCGTTGTGCTAATTGGCGTCGGTAGCGTTGCCACTCGTTGTAGCGTCGGGTTGCTTCCTGTCGTTTTTGGGGTGAGCGTTGCGCATTTTGCTGTGCCTGTTCCCACGCTTGCTGAAGTTGCGTGAGGCGACGCACCTGTTGCTGGCTCAAGAAACGGTTTCCTACTTGCTGAGAATTTAGGGATAGGCGAAGTGCGACCCCTTTCGTCTGTTGAAGCACCTGATAGGCGCGCCGATAGTCGCCCCGTCCTGTGAAGAACCACCCTATCTGGGAAACCATCGGGCGGAACTGCCCAAGTAAACGGCTCATCTCTTCTGGAGGTACGCCCGCTAGCCCAGTGAGCGAGTTGAGGTGTTCCAGCACCGTTTGGTAGTGGCGTTCTGCCTGTTCAGGCTGGCGGGTTATGCGCGCCACTTCGCCTAAGTAGAAATGAGAGGTCGCTAAAAGTGAGTCTTGACGGGTCTGGCTCAGAAGGGAGCGCGCTTGCTGGAGTGTCTGGCGCGCTTCGTCGTATCGCCCTAACGGGATGAGGTTGCGTGCTTTGACGATGCGACCATAGGCTAGCTGCGAGAGGTTGCCCACTTTGCGATATTCCACACAGGCTTGATGGGCTGAATCGAATGCTTCGCGATAGCGTCCAAGCGATTCCAACGCTTCCGCTTGCAGGAGCGCGCAGAGCGCAATCCCTTCTAAATCGCCAATCGCTTGGTAGTAAGCCAGCGCTTCGCGCACGAGCGCACGCGCTTGGAGGGGGTCGCCCTCTTCCAAAAGGATAAGCGCGGTGTTCGTTTGACAAATCGCAACATCCAATCGCGAACCGTTTGCCGAAAAGAGGGGCATCGCCTCAGCGTAGTGCGAGCGTGCCTCCGCCAACAGCCCCATCGACCAGTAGACCAGCCCGATATTGGCGATGACGCGAGCTTGCTCCAACGGGTTCTGCTCGCTCCGCCAGATACTCAGGGCGTCTTGATAGGCTTCGATTGCCTCATCATAGCGTGCCATCGCCCGAAGCACAATTCCTTCTGCCATTCGCAGGCGCGCTTGCATTGGGCGGTCAGACTGACGCACCGCCAGCTGGTGGGCGTTCCGTGCGGTTCGGAGCGCGCGTTCATACTGCCCCAGCAGCTGGTAGATGCGAACTAAACCATAATCACATCGAACGAGCGGCTCATTCGCTTGGAACTCGGCGTAGACCGCTCGAGCGCGCTCGAACAGGGGGAGGGCACGCTCAGCCCCCTCTGTATAGAGAAAAATTTGTCCCTTCAAATGCCAAGTGCGGGCTAAGCCAAGGCGGTCGTTGGCTCTGCGAAAGTGGCGTATCGCCTCCTCGCAAAGAGTGAGGGCACGCTCAAACTCGTCCACGAAAAAAGCAAGGTAGGCAAGCTGAGCGCGAGTCTGACCCTGTAGCGAAGCGTTTTGAAGCGAATCGGCGACGACGACCAACCCTGCCCCTGCATCGAGCCAAGCGGACGCCTCAAGCGGCGTTCGGGGGCTAAGCGACGCAAGAAGCGTCTGAACGACCTCTGGGCGACACCACTCCCTGCGCTCATTCAGCAGGCGCGAGCGCGCGGTTTGGCTCGTCGCTCTGCCCAGCAACTGGAGCCATTCGAACTGCTCACGCGTCCAGTTCTCAGGGATGGTCGCTTGCACTCCTAAGGCACACCACCTCTCAGTTGAATTTGTTCTGCAATCGCACGAATCCACTGCTCGGTGGTCGGGTCTTTCGGCTGGGAGCGAAGCCCTTTCAACGCCTCACGGTAGAGGCCCAATTGGTAGAAGGTGAGCGCACTGGCATACGGCGCGCGCGAAGCGTTCTGGCGTGCCCAGTCCAGTTGGGTGCGCTCCTCTTGGGTCAGCACACGGAACTCATAGGTCGCTGTGCCCTCATCCGCCAAAATGTCGGAAGTGGGTTGGGCACTCAGACGCAGACGATAACGCACGCCCTCTTGAAGCCGACTCCCCTCTGGCAGGAAAGCGCGATTGCCCTCGACCGTGAGCGGTATCGGAGAGCCTTCCCCTGAAATCGGCTCCAGCAGGGCGAAGATGCGGGACGACTCAGAGATAGGACGCCACTCGAACACAGGGGTGTCGGTCTCTAAGCCCTCGTTGGCAGGGTCGGGGGTCGTTAGGGCGATAGAGACTGCCGTTGGGAGCGCGGAGCGAGTGGTGCTGGGAGGTGATTCGTACATTGCGCGCGCCTCTTGGAGCCAGTCGGGCAAGCGTGTAGAACCTTCGTAGGCAACCCCATCGACTGTGTGCAGTGCGACCTGCCACGAAGGTGCAGGGCGTAAGGTTGTAAACAAGGCAAAAAGGAGAAGCGCTGCTGCGACCGCTACGGCGCCCCGCCAGAGCCATACACCCACTGCCACACGTTGGGGAGCACACGCTTGGCGCACGAGCTGCTCGGTCTCCATCAACTGCTTGTAGGTCTCTCGGCAGACAGCACAGGACACGATATGCTCGATGTAGGCAGAGTACTGTTGGTGGCGTTTTCCGTGTTCCACCAGTTCGAGAATCTGCTCTGCGCTGAGGTGTTGGCTCGGTTGCGTTTCCATTCTTTGTCCCAATTCGGTTATACCCTTTGTCTGATGCATCTTTGCGCTCCTCTATCGCAGTTTCAGGTACTTTGCCAGTTTTAGACATGCCTTTCTGAGCCATTCTTGGTTGCGTTCTGGGTTTTCGAGCGCATGGAGTTCTCGCTGATTGAGCCGTTCTTTGGGGCGCGCATTCGCCTGCAGGCGGTTCACGGCTTGTTGAATCCCCTCTTGCCCCCCAACTAATTGGGGGCAGTGCTGTATAATATGGGCGAGCACTTTCGCCCGCGCCCGCATCAGATGAGACCGCACCGTGTTTTGGTTCATATGCAACAGAAGTGCCACCGTCTCCAATCGCTCGTCTTGTATCACCAGCCTCAGCACCTGTCGCTCGGCAGGCGAGCAGACCGCGTGGACAATCTCTATCAGTTGGTTCTCAATCTGCTCGTCCGCTATCTGCTCGATAAGACTCGGCTCGGGCGAGTCTTGTTGCAGGTTTAGGATGGTTTCGAGGTTCTCAAACTGGGAGAACGCCACTTCGTTTCGTGGAGAGGTGCGTTCGTAGTATGTGCGCAGGCAGTTCGTAGCGACTCGGAAGAGCCAGTGGTCTAATGGCACTTCCAACTGGACATGGGGCAAGGCACGAGCCACTCTCAGCAGGGTTTCTTGAAGCACATCTTCTGCGTCCTGCTCGTTTCGGGCACGCAGGCGCAAATAGCGCCACAGGATAGGGCGGTAGCGCTCGATGAGTTGCTCAAGCGCATCCGCATTCCCCTCGCGCACTGCTTGCAAGAGTTGTCCTACATCCTCGAAATGCTTCATCTGCCCATCGCAATTATATCCAAACACGAATGTCTGTGCCACCCTCGTAGCACGGGCGTCCCGCCCGTGCGCTTGCTGGGGCGAGACGCCCAAGCCACTTTCGTTAGGCACTCTAAGGGGGAATCGAGGGGCTGAGAGGCTGTTCAAATAACAGGATGCCCAAGCAACTTCTCAACACGCTTTTTCAATACACATAGCTCCTCGCACCTGACGAGTAGGTGAAGTAGCTGATAGCGAATGCAATCCCCCCGAACAGGAGTAGCAATCCTAACTGAAGAAAGAACTTCGTCACGGGCTTGAGATGAGGCAGGAGGGGCGCGTAGGGCACTGCGAAACTCAGTCCCGCCAGATAAAGCATCACCAGCGCAACGGGCTTCAACTCAGCGTATCCGAGTGTCGTCGTCCACAGATAGGCGTAGAGCATTATTGTCATCGCGACCGCACCTCTGCCCATCTGGAATCGCCTCAGGAAAAAGCCAATCGGCACTCCAATCCCGACCACGCCTCCAAGTGTGCCGGCGAGTTGTCCCAGCGATGCGCTCTTGCCGAAAAAGAGTGCGCCCGCACTCAGTCCACCCAGCACCGCCAGCAGGAACGGCGTGCCCATTCCTGGTTCGTCGCCCGCACGTGCCGTGAACCCAACCAGAAGCGTGGTCGCAATCGTCAGCACCAGAATCCACGCCACGCCCGTGGTCATACTCCAAAACTCAGAAGCCATCAGCGGGCGTAATAACAAGATGAAGGCAATCGGCAAGGTCAAGAGCAACACCCAGACCCATATCCAGCGGAACTCCTTAGCGATGTGCGCGAGCCAGCCAATCGGAACGAACGCCAGCGCGGACCAGAAGAGCCACTGCGTCGCATCAATCGGGGGGAAATCAGGTCTACCCAAAATCAGCCAGTAAAGAAGCGCAAAACCACCGCCAACTCCCGACGCACTCAGGAAAGCGGAGGCGGAACGGAACCGCCAGCCCACCAGCCAGAGAACCCCGACCAGTAGGGCAGGCAGTCCCGTCGCAAGGATGCTGTTGAGAACGATGCTCACTGCCGAATACCCTCAACCGCAACCGTGACGCGCACCTCGTCGCTCAAACCGCCACCCTGCAAGCCGTAGGTCATCCCAAACTGGCTCCGCCGAATGGTGAAGGTGGTCTCGAAGCCGATAATCTCCTGACCGCGCTGATTGCGTCCCTTTCCCGTGAAGGTCACGCGTGTAGTCAGCGGGCGGGTCTGACCGCGCAGGGTGAGATTGCCACGCACTTCGACCGTGTTGTCGTTGATCTTGCGCACCTGAGTGCTCTTGAAGGTAATCTTGGGGAACTGGCGCACATTGAAGAAGTCCGGACTACGCAGGTGATTATCTCGGTCAGAGTTGCCCGTGTCGATACTGCTAGCGTCGATTTCGAACTCAATCGAGCTGTTGCCTGGATTGCGCTCATCTACAACAATCGTGCCTGATACCGTGTTGAACCGTCCGTAAGAAAACCCAGCGTTCAGGTGCTTAACTCGGAAAACCACGAAGGTATGCACGGGGTCAATCCGATAGGTCACTGCCTGAGCGTGAACAGGTGCTACCGAACCCAGCAGAAGCACAGCCGATGCGATATAACTCATGCCACGAATTGTTGAGCGTTTGAACATCATTATCCCTCCTTGTGTGGTGTGTGTTCGGTCTTCGACTCGTGTGTGAGTTGGAGCAGTGCGTTGGCGAACGCCCTCAACATTTCGGGAGACGCCTTGAAGTAGTGATGTTGCCCCTGCTTGCGCATCGCCACGAACCCCGCTCGCACCAGCGTGTTCAGGTGGTGCGAAATGGTGGGTTGGGCTAAAGGGAACCGTTCGGCAATCTCCCCGCAGGAGAGTTCGCCCTCTATCAGCAGCGTGTGAAGGATAGTGAGCCGTGTCGGGTCTGATAGCGCACGCGCTCGGCTGACAATCGATTGCTCCGTACCAACGAGCCGATTCATAGACCGATTTCTATACATCTATACGAAACTATACCCCCAAAGTTCGGTTTCAATCTTCGGGGAAGAACGATTTTACTGCCGGGGGTGGATTCGAACCACCACTACCAGATCCAAAGTCTGGCGTCCTGCCATTAGACGACCCGGCAACGACACCCTTAGTATACCCTACCCAACGCAAAAATCGATAGGGTCGGGTAGACTCTTGGCGATGCCGACCGTTAGCGTGCTAATCCCGAGCTACAATCATGCGCGCTTCCTGCCCCAGTGCTTGCAAAGCGTGTTCGACCAGACCTACACCGACTACGAAATCGTGGTGGTGGACGACGGCAGTCGCGATAACTCGGTCGAAATACTCCAATCCTATGGCGACCGCATTCGGCTCTTCGTACAGGAGAACCGTGGAACCTACCCCACGCTGAACCGTCTGATTGCCGAATCGCAGGGCAAATACTTGGCGGTGCTAAACTCGGACGACCTGTGGGCGCCCACCAAACTGGAAAAACAGGTCGCTGTTTTAGATCAGAAACCTGAAGTGGGCTTGGTGCATACGGGGGGGCACTTCATCGATGGGGAAGGCAAGGTGAAACCAGGCAACCCACTCGGCTTCGAATGGCCCCGAACACCGTCGGGCAACATCATCGAGGCACTGGTGCGCTGTAATAAGATAATCGCATCGTCCGTGCTGATTCGGCGCGAATGTTTCGAACGGCTCGGCGGATTTCGTGAAGACCTGTTCGGTTCAGGCGACTGGGAGATGTGGTTTCGAGTCGCGCTTCACTACGACATCGCCTTCGTCGACGAACCGCTCACGATGTACCGCGTGCACGGCGAGAACGCTTCGTTCCAACACCGACGGGTCTATGAGGACGATGTGAAAGTGCGCACCGAGACAATTCACGCTCACGAGTCGGAGCTTTGGAGGCGTGCGAATAGCCCCCAAGCGATGCGCTTGGCGTTAGCCCACTCCTACGCCTGCTTGGGCACCGAGTATGCACTGTTGGGCGACCGTGCCTCGGCGCGCCGAGCCTACTTGCGTTCGCTCCAGCTCTATCCCCTGCGCTTCAAAAGCGTCCTGCGCCTGTTGCTGACCTTTCTGCCTGTGCGCCCTCCGCTGTAGGTATACTTCGGCTATGTTCACAGGCTTGGTCGAAGCGGTCGGCACAGTGGTCGCCATCACGCCCCACGAGACAGGTGGGGCAACGATTATTCTCCGAGCGTTCCCGATGACCGTTGGCGAGAGTCTTGCTATCAACGGAACCTGCCTGACCGTGCAATCGGTGGAGGGCGACCTGCTCACTTTTGAAGCGGTTCCCGAAACCCTGCGCCGAACGAACTTGGGCGACCTCCAGTCGGGCGACCTTGTGAACTTAGAGCGACCGCTGACCCCCACCAGTCGTCTGGGTGGGCACTTTGTGCAGGGGCACATCGACACCACCGCCCGCCTGATTGAAATCCGTGAGGAGGGCAACGCGCGGGTGCTCTGGTTCCAGTTGGAAGACCCCCACTACATGCGCTACATCGTGCCCAAAGGCTCGATAGCGGTGGATGGCATTAGTCTCACGGTGGTCGATGTAGAGCAAGACCGCTTCAGCGTGTGGATTATCCCGCATACTTGGACTGCCACAAACCTTCATCGGCGCCATGTAGGCGAGCGGGTGAACATCGAGACTGACATTTTGGCGCGCTATGTGGAGCGTCTGTTAGAGACCCGAAACGACTAAGAGGCGCCCACTCTATGCGGACGCCTCAGTCTGTTCCAAGCCTAAAAAACCAACCAACCCATCACTGGCACCCCATTTTGGTGTACCGCCTTAATAGACTCAAAAACGCCCCAAAACCGGACAGCCTTTTCGGGGATTTTGGGGCTTAATGGCTTCCGCCGTCGATTCGCACTGCCTGATAACCGCCTTTGGAGCGGTAGTAGAAGAACTGGAGGCTGAACAGGATGAACAGAATGACAGGGAGGATAGCGACATAGCGGAAGCTCATCGCAGCGCCCTGCTTGAGTGCCTCCTTGATAGCGGGCAACTGCTGTTGGGCGGTTGGGTTACCCTGTTGTGCTGCCAGTTCAATCTGCTGAACGCGTTCAGGGCTGAACTTGCCTTCTACGACGACGACCTCGCGCACTTCGGCAGGAAGACGCGCAATCGTCTGCTCGTCATAGATGCGTCCCATTACTGGACCCGCCAGTCCTGCTGCAATCATTCCTGCTGCGCCCATCACTGCCAACAGGAACTCGCCACCGCGCGGATAACGTTCGGAAACCACGCCCAGCATCGTGGGCCAGAAATAGGCTTTGCCGATACCAAACACGGTCGCTGCGAGGAAAGCCGCACCCGCCGTGAACGACACACTCAGCAGATACAACCCTACCGCCGCAAAAACCGAACAGATTGCCAGCAAGCCAACAGGTGTGAAGATTCGTGCAATCGGTCCCGCCACCAGCCGAAGCACGAACATCAAGCCCGATGTATAGACCAGGAACAGAATGCCTTTGATCCCCACGGTGTCGGTGAGCACCGAGCCGACCCATTGGTCTGGTCCCAACTCGGTAATTGCGGTCATACACATACACAGCACAAGCAGAAGCACGCCCGGACGCAAGATTTGGAGAAGCATCTCGCCTGTGCTGACGCCCGACACGGCGCGCTCGGTCTCAGGGAACTTTTCGGTAAGTATCATCAGCCCGTAGATGAGTGCAGGAATGATGATAATCCCAATCCGAACCTGCCACGGGGCGTTGAAGAACTCTGCCAGTGTGAAGGTCGCCAGTCCGCCGATAATCAGCCCGCCAGGCCACCACGCGTGAAGCACATTCAGTTTGTGGGTCTTCTGGTCGGGATACATCGTCGCCGCAAGCGGGTTAATGACCGCCTCCACAGTGCCATTCGCTAAACCGACGAGTAGGGTGGATAGCAACAACGCCACGAACCCGTAGCTTGGCGACAGGATGGTGAACACGATTCCGAGGATATGTGCCACCGCAGCCAGTTTGAGCAGACGCCCCATCCCAATCGTATTGCAGAACGGTCCCACCAGCAGAATCGCTATCGGGAAGCCCCAGATGCCCATCAGGTTGACCAGTCCCTGCTGTTCGTGTGAGATGTTAAAAGTGGCACCCAACTCCTTGAGAATGTCTGAGCGAATCGAGAACGCCATCGCCGTGGTCACCAGCGCGATACAACTGGCGATGAACAACTTATTGGCATTATAGCCCGTCTGAGAACCTGTATGGTCGCTCATCATCTCCCTCCTTAGAATAGAGAAGTTTATGCACACAGGTTTCGATTCCTGCAAAAATGAAACAGGGACACACCCGCGATGTGTCCCTGAAGTTTCAACTTTTTGAGCCTCCGTTAACCTATAGCGTTGCTTTATGGACCGCTGGCCCCTGCTCCTGTTTGGGGCGTTGGGGAGCCTTGACCGCCGAACGGGTCCGATTCGCTCCCAAAAGTTTTGGGGACGACAACCTCACCACTGCTTCGGTTCGTGCCTTGCCATAGGAACACGACCGCTAAGCCCAAGATGAGCACAATCGCCACAATAGCTGCCCAAGTAGGTATCTCCTGTTTCACGGTTCCTCCCTCCTAAGGTCGGGGCTTCCCTAAGGTCGGAAGCCCCTGTTGTGAAGTTATTGGGTTGAACGGCACTGCTGGTCAATTTGGGCGTTGTCGCCGGGGTGGAACACCATCGGGTTCCAGTGAACTCCTGCAGCGTTGAAGTTCACGCAGGTGAAGTTCTGGACGTTGCTCTGTACCCTTTCCAGCACCATCCCGCGATGTTGGGTGGCGGAGAGGCGCAGATTCGGGTCGGCTTGACTAATCTGGGGGTCGCGACGCACAGGATACCACTTGCTGTGCCCATCTGCAAAGGCGACAGTATGTCCCTCGCGGTGTCGTCCCGAGATACTAAAGAATGAGTTTGCTGGACCCGACACATTAATCCAATAACCGCCTCCTCCTGAACAGCTTGTTACGCCGTCGGTCAGTACCACCAGCTTCGCAGCCTCACGAATGCGGGCGTGCGAGATGTACTGACTGGCGCAGAGTGCATCGCAGTTGTTGGGGTTGGTGGCGCAAGGGTCCCAGTAGGCTTGACAACCAGGGTCAACCCCCTCACGGCACTGCCAATAAGGTGCGAAGAACTTATTCATTCCGATGGGCATTGCACGCCGATCGGTGTGCCAGTTTCCACAGGGGGGAGGGTTAACCTCTTGATCCTCAGGTACGGGCACGCTTGCATCGAAGCGGAACCCAGCTCGGCTAATCGAAGCAGAGGGGCAGTTGAAAATCCCCTTGTTCTTCACATAGGGATAGATTTGTCGGCTCCAGAGTGAGTTCGCTATGCCTGCGCGTCCCCAGCAACCGCCACTGACAAGCTCGGGGTAGACCTCGTCGTAATCGTTCGTATACATCACGATGCCAGTGCCCAACTGGCGCATGTTACTTAGACACTGGGTCGAGCGCGCACTTTCACGCGCTTGGGCAAACACGGGGAACAGTTCGCCGCGAGAATCGCGATAATAGCGATGACCACCAACAGCTCAATCAAAGTAAAGCCTCTTCGCTGTCTCATAGCTGACCTCCTTGCTCTATAGATTCGCCACCCTGCAGAGAATTCCTGCCAGTTGAAGCTTAACTTCGCCTTAACAGGGCTTAACCTGTTCATAACATCCACCTAAGTATTCTATTAGCCACAGGAGGCTTCGCTATGAAACGAGGATTCACACTGATTGAGCTTCTGGTCGTGATTGCGATTATCGCCATCTTAGCGGCGATTCTCTTTCCCGTGTTTGCTCAGGCACGCGAGAGTGCCCGCAAGTCGAGCTGTCTGTCCAACGCACGCCAGATTGGTCTTGCAGGCATGATGTATGCCCAAGACTACGACGAGATTCTGCCCGAAACGGGCTGGGTCGGACCCTGCAGTAGCCCTGTGCCCAATGCGAACGGGGTCTACGCGATTGGGGATGACTATTTCAGCGGGGTGTTCTCGTTCCCGATTGCGAGCGGTCCCTACATCAAGAACTGGAACATCTTCGTCTGTCCCAGCGACCCCGATAGAGGTGGTTTCAACAAGCTCAATTCCTTCTGCTACGAAGCACAACTGCTGGCGGTGCGAATGCCCGGTGCTGAACCAGGAATGCGCTCCATCGTGAACCGCATGCGCGATGTGTTCCCGCTCTCGTATGCAGGCAACTACTTCCTGAGCCGAACCTACGACCCTGGCTTCGACCGCAACAACTATCGCGGTGAGAAGATGCGCCCGCTGGCAGGCATCAACTTCCCCGCCAACACCTTCTTCATCGCCGATGTGGGGAGCAACATCGCTTCCAACGGCAACGCCTTCGCCGCGTGGTACATCGCTCCTGGCTACGGCAACTCATCAGGCGACACACGCTGGCGCAAGGGGCAACGCCACAGCGAAGGACGCAACTGGACTTTCTGTGATGGGCACGCCAAGTTCTACAAAGACCCGCCCTTCCAGAACCCCGACGGAACCTTCAAGACCCAAGCGCAAGTCATCCGCGAGTATCAACAGCGTGGGGTTTACACCTTCCCTGAAACAACTGGACCGGACTATATCCGCCAATAATCAATACCTCCTCTCGGCAGTGCGTACCTCCCCTGCACGACCAGGGGAGGTTTCGTTTTTGCAGGAGAGTGGCTAAGCAGGTAGAATCGGGAGGGTATGCAGGACGAAGCGACGGTGATGACGGGGTCTGCGCAAGCCACTATCCAGATGAGTGCGCCGGGCGCGACACAGGCGTTAGCCCCTATAGTGTGCGCAATCTGCGGACAGAGCAATCCGCCGGGGGAGGTCTACTGTGTCGAGTGTGGCTTCCTGCTCTCCAGCAGTGCGCCCGAAGTGAGTGAACAACCCACCGCCTATCCGAAACTGCGCGATGGTACAGGACGCGAGTTCCTACTCAAAGCGGGGGAGAACCTCATCGGGCGCGACCCGTCCAGCGATGTGCTTCTGAGCGACGGCACGGTCAGCCGACGCCACGCACGAATCGTTATCGAAGAGAACCACGCCTATCTGGAAGACCTCGGTAGCACCAACGGCACGATGTTGAACGGCGCACCGCTTGCTCCAAACGAGCGCGTGCCGTTAGCCCACGAAGCCCAAGTGCAGTTCGGGAGCCTAATCATGACGGTGGAACTGCCTGAAGGGTTCGAGACGCCCACCGTTGCAGAAGAGGTCGCCCCGCCCGTTGCCTATCTGGTGGCGGTGGAGAATCCCGAAATGCGCTTCCCGCTCTACACGCGCCCCCAGCGCATCGGGCGTCGCGCCGAGAATGCGATTGTCATTCCCGATGCCTATGTGTCGGGACAGCACGCCAGCATCGAAGTGGTGGGCGACGAGGTGCGTATCACCGACCTCGGTAGCACCAACGGCACTTACATCGGCGAGACCCGAATCGTGCCCAACCAGCCGACACCCGTGCCACCCGATGCGATTCTCACCTTAGGCAAGACCCAGTTCCGAATCGAGTGGCACGCTGAGGCAGTGTCTGAAATCAGCGAGCAGGAGACCCCAGTAGAGGGCGGGACCGATGCCCAAACGACGCAAGCGCAGAGCGAGGAGTAAGGTGAACGAAGCACGACGCGTTCAGGGGCTGTTGGGTGTGCTGTTCGTGCTGATTGCGGGAGTTGCCATCGCCGTGGGCATTTGGCTCCGCCTTGCGCCCAAGCCCACGCCCGAACCGCCCACGATGCCCTCCACCGTGCAGGTCTATGTGCCGAAAGTGGATGAGCGCGGAGAGCTGACCTACGAACCCAAGACCGTCGATGTGGGCGAGCGGGGCTATCAAGGCGTGTTCGAGAAACTCATTCAAGAAGCAAAAGTATTCCCCGAAGGCACACGCCTGCTTAGGGCAGAGCGCCAGGGCGATACACTTATCTTGGACTTCTCGGAGGAGCTGGTGAGCGGTTTTGCGGGCGGTTCGGACGATGAAGCGGCGCTCATCAACGCGCTCACCCGAACGGCAAGTGGGTTTCCCGAAATCCGACGCCTGCGAATCCTTGTGCAGGGTCAGCCTGTGGAGAGCATCGGCGGGCACATCGAGACCAGCCAACCGCTCACGGTGTCCAACGCCCGCTGAGACGCTCAGGCAGGGCTAATCCGCTCCAGCCCGTCCAGATAGGGACGCAGGGCTTCAGGGATAATCAGGCTCCCGTCCGCTTGCTGGTAGTTCTCCAAGATTGCTGACATCAGGCGTGGGGTCGCCACCCCCGAAGCGTTCAGGGTATGGACGAACTCGGGCTTGGCGGTCGGCTCGCGTCGGAACCGAATGTTCGCTCGGCGCGCCTGAAAATCCTCGAAGTTGCTACACGAGGAGACCTCCAGCCACTGCTGAACGCCGGGCGACCAGACCTCCAAGTCGTAGCATTTCGCCGCCGCAAAGCCCAAATCGCCAGTGCAGAGTGCAACGATACGATAGGGCAGTTCCAGCCTCTGCAGAACGGTCTCGGCGTCGCGCAGGAGGCTCTCGTGTTCTTCGTAGGAGGTTTCTGGCAGGGTCAGCTTGACCAGTTCGACCTTATTGAACTGGTGGAGCCTCAGCAGACCGCGCGTTTGGCGTCCTGCTGCGCCCGCCTCGCGTCGGAAGCAGGGGCTATACGCCACATGGTAAATCGGCAACTGCTCCCCGCTCAAGATTTCCTCACGATAGAGGTTCGTCACGGGCACTTCAGCGGTGGGAATCAGGTAGAGCGGGTCATCCTTACAGGCGTACATCTCCTCTTCAAATTTGGGCAACTGCCCTGTGCCGACCATCACCTCAGGGCGCACCAGAAACGGCGTGAACACCTCTTTGTAGCCGTGTTCCTTGATGTGCAGGTCGAGCATAAAGTTCAGCAGGGCGCGCTCCAGTCGGGCGCCGAGGTCGGTATAGACCACGAACCCGCTCCCGCTGATTTTCGCCCCGCGTTCGAAATCGATCAGCCCCAGCGTCTCGGCAATCTCCCAGTGGGGTTTCGGCTCGAACGACATCGGGTGGGGTTGACCGCCCCGCCGAACCTCTACATTCTGGCTGGCATCGCTCCCGACAGGGGTGGTGGCGTGTGGAATGTTGGGGAACAGCAGGAGCAGGTCTTCGCGCTGTTGCTCCAGTTCGCGCTTGGTGGCTTCCTTCTGTTTGATTTCGTCGCTGAGAGTGCGCAGGCGTGCCAAGAGCGGTTCCAAATCTTCGCCCGCCTTCTTGCGTTGAGGCAGTTCCTTCGAGAGTCGGTTCTGCTCGGCAGTGAGGTTCTCCACTTCGGTGGTGAGCTCGCGCCAGCGGTTATCGATGCTGAGCCACTCATCGATCTTGCTGGGGTCGTCCCCGCGTCGAGTGAGCGCTTCCTTGACCAGTTCGGGCGAATTTCGGATTAGGCGATAGTCCAGCATACTCGATATTGTACCGAACAGGCAGGTAGTAGGCTATAATTGGGGCGCTATGAAATCGCTTCCGAAACGGGTGTATGGCAAGACAGGGGTGCGAATGCCAGTGTTAGCGCTGGGCGGTGCGGGCATTTTTGGCAACATCGCCAATCGGAAACTTGGCGTGGAGATTATCCGCGAAGCAGTGGAGTCGGGCGTTGAATATTTGGACACCGCCCAACAGTACCGCGACAGCGAGGACATCTTTGGTGAAGCGATCGAAGGAATCCGCTCACGCGTGTTTCTCAGCACTAAAAGCGACAAGCGCACCTATGACGGGGCAAAGCGTGAGCTGGAAAGTAGCCTCAAACGCCTACGCACCGACCGCCTTGACCAGTGGATTGTGCATCATGTCTCCTATACCCACGAAGTCGATCAGCTGTTCGCTAAGGACGGGGCAATGCGCGCCTTCCAAGAAGCGAAAGAGCAGAAGGTGGTGCGCTTTCTGGGCGTGTCGGGGCATAACGACCCGGCCGTGTTGATGACGATGTTGGAGCGGTTCCCGTTCGATATGGTGCTGTTCCCGCTGAACCCAACCGAAGTGCATCACCCCAAGAGCTTTGTGGGCGACTTTTTCAAGTTGGCACAAAGGCAGAAGTTGGGGCTGGCGGTGATGAAGGTGATGGGCATCGGACGGCTGGTGGGGCAGGGCAAACTCACGGTGAACGAAGCGGTTCACTACGCGCTGAGCCACCCGATTCACACAGCGGTCATCCTCTGCAACAGCCTGCAGGAGTTGCGGGAGGTGGTGAACGCCGTGCGCGAGTTCAAACCGCTCAAACCTGAGCAGTTGCGTGCTTTGGAGGAGCGGGCGCGCCCCCTCACCCAAGAGATTGCGAATGTCTATCACTCTTGGCCCTGAGCCGCGTCCCACTGGAACTGCCCCATAAGCACGCGCCCGTCGGAGTCGAACCGCACGCCCTCGCTTTCTAAGTGGGCGCGCTGGAGTTGGGCGAGCATCGGGTCTCGGCGTTGGATACGCAAAGTGCCGTCCGCCCCGACCACGCGCCACCACGGCACATCATCGGGCGCGAACGCCATCCACCTGCCCACTTGGCGCGCGCTGGGCACACCACACGCCTCTGCAACCTGCCCGTAGCTCAGCACTTTCCCTTTCGGGATTTGGCGCACGAACACATAAACCGCTTCTGCCCTTGACATTCCGACTCCGAATATGCTATAATACACACGATGTCCTGCCGATTACAACGGCTTGTGCAGTGGTTGGGCATCTTCTGGGTGAGCGTGTTCCTCTGGAGCAACGCCGTTCACCCGATGATGCACGACCCTTCGCACGGCGAGGGCGACTGTCTGGTGTGCGTGGTGCATAAGACCCCCACGCTCGCTGACACCCCAATTCGGCAGGCGGTTGCGGTCTCCTCTTTGCTTTGCATCGATACTCCACTGCTTCACTTGCTAAGCCAGTCGTATAGTCTCTCTTCATTCACTCTTCAGCCTCTTATCCCCCGCGCGCCACCTGTCTAAGTTGAGCCTCATTTTCACCTAATCCGAAGCGCATTTTAGCGCACATTACCTTCGTCGAGAGCGATATGCTCTCCCTGTCCCTAACGAACAGGAGGTTCACTATGAAAGTATTGTATGTACTTATCGTATCGGTTCTCACGGTCTCGCTGGCAGTTGCCCAGCACGATGATGACCTACTCTTTGGAGAAGAGAGCGGTCAGGTGGTGGTGATTCAGCCTCAGCCCCACCCTGTACGAACGATGTCGAGCGTGTTCGGGCAGTTCATCCTCGATGTGGGGATGGACTTCTACTGGGAGCCGAATACCGGGATCGACCACTTGAGTTTTTGTCGAGTGGAGCAAGTCTGGATAACACCGGGCTTACAAGCCACTAAGTCGGGGTTCGGCACGGTGTTCTGTGCATCGGGCTGTCCGAACTTTTTCAATCTGCCGACGAACGGCACGCCCCACCACCACTTCATTTTCGGGGTGAGCCAGCCCGGAGTCTATGTGTGGGATGTGCGTGCTGTGAATGCGATTGCACGCGACGGTCGCCCCCTCGCAGATATGGCGCACCCGTACCGAATCTATATGGTCGCAGGGAACATACCCCGACTGTTCGGTTCGGTGAATGTGCCGAACTATCAGGGCGACCTGTACAACCTGTTCCTCACCGTTCAGATTCGCCAAGGCGGGACGACCCTTGCCCAACAGAGCCTGCCCCCGAACCACACCGCACGCCACCACTATATGGTCGGGTTCAATCGGTCTGCGGGCAACTATACCGTCGTGGCGAAGTTAGACAAGCATCTCTCACGTCGTGTCGATAACTACAACCTCTCAGGCGCACGCCAACTCGACTGGACCTTCGACATAGTGGGCGATGTGAACAACGATGATGTGATCGACGACGCCGACCTGCTTCAGGTGCTGTTCGCATTTGGCTCCAGCGACCCTGCCAGCGATGTGAACGGCGATGGCGTCGTGGATGATGCCGACCTGCTGATTATCCTCTTCAACTTCGGCGCGGTCGGCGAAGGGGCGCAACCCTAAAAAACCAACCGAAAGGAGGTCTATGCACTATGAAGCGATTGCTGACATTCGGACTGAGCGCAACACTGACTGCGCTGATGAGCGTATCGTTCGCCCAACACGACCACGAACACGAGGGCGACATCTATCTGGGCGTTTTGGTTGGCTCGCCTGCGGTGATTGAGCCTGACGAGTTGGCGATGTCGCCCTACAAAACCGAGCGAATGTTCGAGGAACTCCTTCCAGGCTTGTTTGGAACCGACCAAGGCTGGGATTTCTACTCGGAAGGGGCTACCCCTCAACTTCGTCGCGTGACAGTCCTGCAGGTGTTTGTTTCCGATGGACTGTTCGGCGTGGTGGAGGGAGAGACCGACCCTGTGTTTGGTGCGGGCGCGCCGGGCACTTGGACGCTGGAATGGGACGATAATAACCCCGAAGCTGTTCATCAACACATCATCTTTGCCAGCAATATCCTCCCCAACGAAGACAACCCGCTTATCTTCCAGTTCCGCTTGGTGGATGCGATTGCGTGGGATGGCACCCCGCTTGCGAACTCGGATATCGTCTACACGCTGGAGTTCGTGCCTGAGCCTGCCTCGCTGTTGGCGTTGAGTGCGGGGCTGGGCGCACTCGCTCTGAGGCGGAGGAGGGTGCGCACCTGATGAAGGTCGCCTATGTGTTCACTTCGCCACGCGCCGCTTCCTACAAGTTGGGGCAGATGATCCTGCCCCAACTGGAAGCGGGCACACATGGCGTGGAAGTCGTCGGGATGTTCTTCTTCGACGATAACACCTTCATCCTGCGCAAGGGCGACCCGATTGGCGAACGGTTAGCCAAAATCGCCCACGAGAAGGGCATTCTGTTGATGATGTGCGATATGTGCGCGTTGGAACGCAACTTGGCGAAGGGGGAACCGCGCTGGTGCGGCCCTGACGGGCGTGGGCGCACCGAACCCGCCGAGTGTGTGCCTGTGGGCACGGTGGAGGGCGTCCAAGTGGGATGTTTCCCCGACCTCTACTCGGCTCTGGCAGGCAACCCACCCGACCAAGTCATCAGCTTATGAACATGACCCGCAACTCTCTGACGGCGATGGCGTGCCTCTGGGGAGACCCCTCCTCAGAAGGCACGCTGTCGCCGATTTTTTCGTGGATTGGGCATTCCACTCAAAAAGCAAAAAAATAGGAGGGACATCACACGATGAAACGCCAAAGTGCCTTCACGCTTATCGAACTGTTGGTGGTGATTGCGATTATCGCGATTTTGGCGGCGATTCTGTTTCCTGTGTTCGCCCAAGCGCGTGAGAAGGCACGTCAGACGCAGTGCCTTTCCAACATGCGCCAGATGGGGATTGCGGTGCAGATGTATCTTCAGGACTACGACGAACAGTTCCCGCTCGATAGCCACACGGGCACGAATGCGCCGTGGGTCTGGCTCAACACGCTCCAGCCCTATGTGAAGACGACCTTGCTCTATCGCTGTCCGAGCGACCCCAGCGTCAACTGGGACCGACCTTTGCCGGGCTATCGGAATGTGCGTCGCACCTCGTATGGCACGAACTACTGGATGCTTCCTCGCTACGACGACTGCACAGGCTACAACACGCTGGTGTCCATCACCAGCCCAGCAAACACCATCTATATCGCCGAGATGCGTGAGAACACAACAGGCGACCATTTCCATCCCGCGATGTGGGTCTGGCCCAACAACTGCGGGTTCTATCAGCCTGAGCAGGAACTGGCGATGACCTGGCACAGTGGAGGCACAAACTACACCTTCGTTGATGGGCACGCCAAGTGGTACCGCTTCGAACAGGTCTGGACACCTGACGGGCGCATCAACCTCTTTGACCCGCGACGGTGAGCCAGTGCCTGAACAGATGGGGTAGAGCGTGGAGTAGTGCTTGTCGTGCGCTTCTCACCTGAATCTACAGCCAGCGCGGGTACTGGCAATCAGTACCCGCGCCACAAGGTTATGGGTCATTTTCCTAACTCAGCTTATGTTTGCGCTTCTAAGATTGCCTTATGCAAGTACTTTAATGTATCTTTGTGCCCCCGCAATCGCTCAACTGCACTAACCGCTTGTAGCCCCGCAAGGGAGTCGATAGAGCCAAGCTTTTGAACGAGTTCCTCTGCCTGTTCGTTCCATTCGGGGAATTGACTCAGCGTCTTTTCAATCAGGGTTCGCGCCTGTTCGGAAGCAACTCCGTATAATCTCTGACTACCGAGCTGAGCTGTCGCCATTAGCCCCTTCGATATCAGCCTCTTTAGAAGGCTCTCGACAGGTTCTGAAAGGGCATCTAAGACTCCTGAAATCTCAGCAATCAGTTTCACTTCGGACAGTCCTACGGGACCGTGCAGTTCGCTATAGGTGTCCAGCACTTTTAGAAAAACGGCTTCCTCAGGAGCCAGAGCCAGAGTTGTTTCTGCGGGTTCATAAACCCGAACTTCTACATTCTTTAGAGTTTCCAAGTATCTGTTGATAAGGTTCTTGACATCGTGCCATTTGAGTCCCCCTAGCCCACAGCCGAGCGCAGGGATGGCGATGGAGTGAATCTCGTTTTCACGAATGACTCGTACCAAGTCCTGTAGCCCGCTCTCAATATACTCCAATCGGGAGGGCTGACGCCAGTGCTTTTTAGTGGGGAAGTTGATGATGAATCGTGGCGTTAGTCGGTTGGTCGGATACACCAACATCTTTCCGATTTGTACCTGTCCTGCTTGGCAAGCACGCCGATAGAAGGTGTAGTTATCTGGAAAACGCTCTCGGAACTGGAGCGCGAGTCCTTTGCCCATCACCCCGACCGTGTTGACAGTATTGACAATCGCGTCAACTTCGTTCAGGGACTCCCAAAAATCGCCTGAGACCCACCGTATCATCCTAATGAATAGTACCTGAATTGCTGGCGACTTTGCATCAGTAGTACCAGTCAGGTTGCATCGAGATGATGGGGTTATAGTCCGTCTCTGAGAAAAGTGCCTGCACCCAAGAGAGCAGGCTAAGGTTGTATACGCCTATCCAAGCGATTAGCTCGATGGGCACGCTGTCATACACAAGAAACTCTGCTTGACGCAGGCTTTTACGATTTGGGTGTCGCACTGTGTCGTGCCAATACCGAGAGTGCATTACAGACCAGTCAATAACTTGCGCAATCAAGCTGGGGTCTTCATACCAATTGGCGACCGCCGAAAGCGGATGCCTATCCGTGTAAACAAACTGCAACCCATAACTCATAATGCGTTCGACACTGCTCACAAGATAGATCATCTGGTCTTGAGAGTGCGACACTCCCTGAACCCAACCTGTGTGAATAGCCCACAACATCGGCGAGCGAGGCGCAAAGTAGAAAGGTACAACAGATCCAGCGTCTGGTTCGGACCTAACGGAACCGTTGTCTGAGTACGCCGTTCTTTCAAGTGGGCGTAAGCGGAAGTGCGCAAGATGTGTACTTGTGCCTTGCGATCGCAAAGGAGCGCACCTGCCTTGATGATATTCGGCAGATTCTCATAATGGGTCATATGATAGACAAGAGTCTCGTCCTCCATTTGGTCTGCTTCCCACAATGCAACTCAAAAGTTAGTTCGCTTGAGCCTAAATGATGATACCTCAGCGTAGAACCGACTACTCCCATAGCAGGAATCCACCTTGTGGGCACGAACCCTCTTCGTATCCAACGGAGGAGCCTATGGAGAGCGCATTTTTCGGTTTTGAGATGCCCACGCGTATCTTGTTCGGTGTGGGCGCGGTCGGGAATCTGGGTTTTGAGTTCAGCACACACGAATGGAAAAGCGCGCTGATTGTGACCGACGAAGGCGTCTATAAGGCTGGACTGACCCACCCTGTCGAGAGCCAACTGAGCGACTTCGGCATACGCTACGAGGTATACACGGGCGTTGTGCCGAACCCCACAATCGCGAGCATCGAGTCCGCCGTGCCGATGGCGCGGGATAAGGATGTAGTGATTGCGGTCGGGGGCGGGAGTGTGATGGATAGTGCCAAGCTCATCAACGCCATCCGCACCTATGGCGGAACAGTGCGCGACTACGAAGGAACCGATACGGTGCCTGGTGTGTGTAAACCGCTCATCGCCATCCCGACCACCGCTGGCACAGGGAGCGAGGTCACCTTCATCTCGATGTTCACTGACCCCGAACGGCACCAGAAGATGCCCGTGCTGAGCCGATACCTTGCACCCCACATGGCGATTGTGGACCCTGAGATGACCCGACGCCTTCCGCCCAGCGCCACCGCCCAGACAGGGCTGGACGCCTTGACACACGCTATCGAGGCAATCGTCGACCAGCAGGCGAACCCGATGTCCGATATTCTGGCGTTTGAGGCGATTCGGCTCATCTTTCGCTATCTACCCCGCGCCGTGCGCGATGGCGAGAACGATATCGAGGCGCGCTCGGCGATGGCGTTCTCCGCGACGATTGCGGGCGCCGCATTCAACAACAGTATGGTGGGGTTGGCGCACGCAATCGCACACGCTATCGGCGGGCTGTATAACCTACCTCACGGGCTATGCTGTGCGCTGGCACTGCCGGTGGCGATGCACTTCAACTTGGAGAGCCGACGCCAACGGTTCGAGCAGATTGCCTCCGTAATCGGCTACGCTAACACCGAATCGGAGGCGGTGCCGATGCCTGGCGCGATGGTGGCGGGCTTCTTCTGGGACAAGACCTTCACGGCTGAAGATAGCATTCTGCAAGCACGCCAGCTGATGACCGAGGTCGGTATCCCCGCGCACCTCATCGATGTCGGCATAGAGGTCTCTGAGGCGGACTTGGATAAGTTGGTCGAGCTGACGATGGCGGACGGCAGTATCCTGTTCAACCCCGTGCTACCAGAGCCAGAGCAGGTGCGCGAACTGCTACGCCATATTGCGACCTATACAACGGAGTGAGATGTTCGGGGCAGGGCAACAGGACTGCCCCGACTCTCCTCAGATTTGGCTATCAGAGACTCTCTAGAATCTCCTGCAGGCTTAGCTCCACCACGCCCGTGCAGGTGTCGGCAGTGCCGTAGTAGATGAGCGCGCGGTCCTCGTGAAGCACCATTCCGGTTGGGAAGACTACATTTGGCACGAAGCCTTCACGCTCGAACTCCGCTTCGGGCACTAAAATCGGCTTTTGTGAGACCGCCAGCACCTTCGCAGGATTTTCGGCATCCATCAACATCGCGCTCGCTGTATAGACCCCAACGCCAACGCCGTCCGTCGTCTTCTGGTTGGAGTGGTAGATTTCGAGCCAGCCTTGCGGGACGCGTATTGGCACGGTGCTACCCCCGACACGGTCGTTTTCCCAGTTGCGCCCCCCGCCATACAACGGCTGATGACGCCCCCAGCGTATCAGGTCGGGCGAGTAGGCGAGCCACATTTCAGGCGCGTGGAAGTGGGTGTTTGGGTTGGGGCGGTGGAGCGCCACATACTCGCCACCGATTTTTTCGGGGAACAACAGCACATCCTTGTTTTCGGGCGGGAAGATAATCCCATGCCGAGTGAAGTTCACGAAATCGTGAGTGGATGCCAATGCGGTACACGCCCCGTGAGGTGAAACCGCCACATAGGTGAAGTAGTAGGTGCCCTCCAGATAGGTGATGCGCGGGTCTTCCACGCCGTAGGTTTCCCACGGGGTCTGGGGCAGGAAGGTGGGGGTGGGGCTAACCCACTCCACGCGCTTGCCCGTGCGGTCCAGCTTCACAAGGCGTAGGTGCGACACGAAAGTGAGGCGAATGAAGCCATCCCGAATGCGCACGACGCGCGGGTCAATCGGTTCCACTACCGATTCGGGAAGCCAGTCAATCGTCAGTTCGCTTGTATCGGGCGCGTAGCGGGGCAGACCGATGAATCCCGCGCGCGTTTCAGCACACGCTTCTGCCACCCGTGCGAGGAGCCAGACTGAATCGCCGACCTGCGCTACGCCCGGATTGAAAACGCTAATCACGCGCAGGCTGGGGTGGGAGGGAGGTACATCCTCTGGGCGAAGCAGGCAGACCGTGTCGTACCGCCTCAGGCTCAACTTTCAGACCTCCACCTTGTGTTGTGCGCTCTCGTCGCGGTGCTTTTTCAAGTAGCGCATAAAGGGCGTGCCTCCCGTACCGACTTTGGTAGGGTTCTTCGCGCTCTTCGCCTGCTGTTTGTAGATATATTGCGCTGCGTATTCTAAGTGGAGTGCGCGAAACCGCTGGACTCCTTCCACGCAGGCGTTATAGGCGTAGCGCAGATTGCGGTCGTCGCTCTCCAGCACGCACTGGCGCACCTTCGAGCGGGTCTCCACCGCCTCGATGAACCGCCGATGGGCTGGGGGCATGTAGAACCGCATCTCCATCAGGTAGGTGCGGAGCGGGTCGTCAGCGTGTTCGATACCCAGCAGTCCGTCCAGTGTAGGAATGATACTGCTCTGTGCGCCGGTTTCGCCGCGAAACATCTGCGGTTGTTCTCTGTACGCTTCCACGCCCTCATAGATCAGCCCATTAGGTAGGGCAGGGTTATTCTTCCAGCCGTGAATATAGGGGCGCACACGGTTGTAGTAGATATAGGGGTCGCACGCTTCGGGCATACGCGCCAGCGTGGCATACATCGCTTCCAGAGTGTGCGCGACAGTCTCCAACTGCCGAGTGAGCGCGCGTATGTTGCCCCGTTCTGCCGATTCAAGTGCGTCGGGTATCACGCGCAGTGCCTCACTCGCCCGCGCCTCAATATCCACATGGATTAGAATGAACCACTCCTCATCCAGCCCTGCAAGGAAGTTCTGCAGGAGGGCGATGTTGCCCAGCGCGATTGGCTCGTTGCGGTCGAGCCGACGCCAGTTGTCCAGCGCGTAGGAGGCGTAGGACAGCACAGGCGGGCGACCGAGCCGTTCGCTGACCTTGTGCCACGGGATAGCGAGGTTCGGCGGGATCGATTGAGGAGGTTCATCACCGTTCCACACATAGCCGTGCCCGATGTAAGACAGCACCAGCATCGCCCGACGCCATTCCGCCTCGGTGCTGAGGCGTTCGGTGCTGAGCAGGGGCAGGCTATGCACGGCTCGGCGGATGCGCCCTGCCACCAGAAGCTTCGGCAGGTCGTGGGCAATTGCCTCCCAAGGCTCATAGTAGGGGTTGGGCAGGCGTGGGAGCGGGTCCTGCGAGGGCAGGAAACCCCGCTCGATATCGACTTCGTAGTCCTCTAAGCGCAAAGGCTCGTGAAGCGCGGTCTGCATCGTTGCGTCATCCTCCTTTGGATATTATTGCCCACAAGAGCCGAATCGCTTAGTTAGGCGGATTCGCGCTGACAGGTGGTAAGTTGCGTCGCAGTTGTTCCAGCCAGCGGTTCGCCACTCGGCTCACGGTCGTATTCTCAGCCTGCCCATCCTCTGGCAAAACCGTGACGAGCAGGCGCCCACGCACATAGATTTCGTACTGGTGGTCCTTTTTGACTTCACGAAGAGTAATCTGCTCAGGATGCACAGGCTGACCGAGAATCTCAATAAGTCGCTCTTCCACCATTTGCGCGCGCTGTTCCAGCGACATCGTGGCAGTACCCGCACGCAGTCGGAAGATGAACTTACCTCCGACCGTGATGTCCCTATAAGCCTGAGCAAATGCTCCCACTAACAGCAGAACTCCGCACAACAACGCTAACCGTTTCATTTCAGTTTACCTCCTTGTCTTAGTGTCCATACTCTAAAATACATAAGGTGCTGTTTCGGGGTTGTTCTTGAGTGCTTCCCACTCCGACTCGGCGATGGGGCGCGGTCGGTCGCGGTCGGCGTCTACGATACAGAGGAAGCCGAATGGCTCCTCGTAGGGGTTGAGCCAGCGGTGGGGTGTGTTGGAGGGCACATAGACGATATCGTGAGGCTTGAGTTCGAACACTCGGTTGCCCACCAGTACACGCCCTCGACCGCGTAAGACCACCACCAAGTGGACATGGGTGTGCTTTTCGAGGCTGGAGTAGCCCTCTGGCTCTATCTCGAAGTAGCGCAGGGCGAACTGCGCGTCGATCATCGGTGGGCGTCCAAGGCTGTAGCGGGTAATCCCACGCCAGCCCATTCCGCGCGCCTCGCCTGCGAACTCCTTGTACTCACGCGGGATGATGCCCTCCCACGTAAACTGCTCCGAGTTGAACGGGATGTGGAACTTCTCTAAGGCGCGCTCTAACGCCTCCGCCACTTGCTCCATCGTCAGGGTTGCCGTATTCATGGGTCTCACCGCCTTTGAGTCAACTGTTCAAAATTCACGCGAGCGGGACGCTCAGCGGAGTCGGCTAACTCCCAAGCCAAGCCGAAAATCGTGCGCGTGACCCGCTCCATCTTTTCAAAATCGATCTTCTCGACAGAGTCGGTCGTGCGGTGGTAGTCTTCGTGAAGCCCAGAGAAGAAGAATACAGCAGGAATGCCCTTGCGCACGAAACTGATATGGTCGCTTCGGAAGTAGAGTTGTTCGGGGTGGTCGATAGCGTCATAGAGGGGGTTCAGAGTCAGGCGCAAGTAGTTGTTGTTGATGTCTTCCAATACTTTGCCAAGGTCGGGGCTGGCAGTGCGCGGACCGATGACATAGATTTCGTTCGAACCCGACAGCAAACGGTTGCGTGGATTGGTGTCGTTCGGCTGGCGACTGCGCCCGACCATATCGAGGTTGATGTTGACGATAATGTTTTCCAGCGGGACGGTCGGTCGCTCTACGAATAGGCGCGAGCCGAGTAGCCCTTTCTCTTCGCCAGCGTACCAGATCAGGAGCACCGAACGCTTTGGGCGCGGTCCTTTGGCAAGTGCTTCGGCAATTGCCAACAGTGCCACCGAGCCAGAGCCGTTATCGTCTGCGCCGTTGTAGATGGTGTCTCCCTGAACATCAGGTCGCCCGACGCCCACATGGTCTAAGTGCGCACCGAGTGAGACATACTCGTTTTTCAGCACGGGGTCAGAGCCTTCTACGATGCCAATTACGGTGTTTGCCACCTCGCGTTTGGTATCGGCACTAATCTGAATTTGAAGCGATTTGCTGGGGTTGAGCGCAAACGAGTTGAGCGTTTCACGCGCTTCAGCGCGGCGAATAATCTCCCCTGCTGAGAGCGGTTCATCTGAAAAAATCACATTTAGCAGGTTCATCGAACCGACGATGAGGGGTACCTGGCTGGTGTTTGGGAGACCTTCGACGGTGCGTCGTGTTGCCCACTGGCGCGCCAAGCGATCGAATCGCTCCATGTCGGTCGGGTCGATGCGCAGGATGGCTATCGCGCCAAGCCGTTCGGCGTTCTGTTCAGGGCTGAGCCAACCTTCCGATTGGGCACGCTCCAGCCCCCACTCGACCACCTCGCGTGGAAAACCAGCGACCACGATCAGCACCTTACCCTTCACATCGAGGTTCGCGTAGGGGTCTATACCCGCTTTCGGGTTCGACCAGCCGTTGCCAACGAAGACCATCGGCGCGGTGGCGTTCAGGGCGATAGGGCGCGCCACAAAGCCCTCGCCATAGCGGAATTCACGACCGCCTATTTGCAGGCGACTCTCATCGGGGCGCAGGGTATCGGTGCGATAGACCAGCGGTTGGAAATAGGTGCCGTTCTCACCGCCAGGCTTGACGCCCCAGCGCTTTAGGTGCGCCACGATATACAGCCCAGCGATGTCCAGTCCACGCGAAGGGGTATCGCGCCCTTCTAAGGCGTCGGAAGCGATGAACTCCAAGTGAGCTTGGAGGGTGTTCGCGGTAATCGTTTCGGCACGGCTCATCCAAGTGGTGCGGTCTGCCGATGCGACCGACACCACCAAAAGCCACAATCCCAGAGTGCGCAAAAGTTTCACAGCGGTATTGTACCCGAACGGGCATAAGACGGAGTCTCGGTTGTACATCCCGTATGGAGTTTGCAGGGATTTCTCTCAAAATGCATCTGGCGACAGAGTGTTTACCTCTGTGCAGAATTGAAAATCATCAGTATTCCAAGTGAGAATATTTTTTACTCCATGTGCAACAGCTAAAGCCACCAGACGCATGTCGTGGGCATGCTTACCTAAGACCTGATACTTAGCAACAAGGTGTTCCCAAACAAGGTCTATCCGAGATGGCTCTGGGAGCCACACGAACAGCTCACGCAGGGCTTGGATGTCTTCCAGAGCATTCTCCGTGCTTTTACCAAAACCGTTCACACTTCGTGGGCGTGTTGCTACGACAAAGTATTCCACGACGACTTGAGTACAAATACACAAAGTTTCCTGGCGAGAGCGCAGCTTCACTATCGCATCGACGCTTGGCGCATGGAGGAGACTACTCCTATCGTGCCATCGTGCAATAACACTGGTGTCAATCAACCACATCGCGGGGGTTATAAATGTTATCGCGAGATAACGCCTCGTTAGGAAGGTTTATTCCTTCCTGTGAGCGCGATAGAAACTCTGCCCAACGCTTATTCCACTCCTCATCACTAAGGGTTGGCACACTGAGAGTAGCCCGCTCTTCCGCTTCCTTTAATCGCTGGAGAAGTTGCCGGTAGTCTTCTATGTCCAGTAAAACGGCTACGGGCTTTCCTTCTGCGTCGATGACAAACCGTTCTCGCATAATCTCACTTTCCAAGTATACCCGCGTAAGCCGACGGTCTTTTCGCTCTCAGGGTATCCTATTGGTATGCGACGATTCGGCTGGATGGGGTTGCTGTTGGTATGTTGGAGCATCGGGCTGGCGCAGATGCCCGACCTGAAGTTCCCAACAGAGGTAGTGCTGGAACGCACTGCCTACAAGCCCGGCTTCACCGTGCGTGGGAAGCTCTTCATCAACATCAAAAAGCCCTACCATGTGAACGCGAACCCCGCTTCGGAAGACTATCTCATTCCCACCGAGCTGAGAATTGACAAGGGCAAGCACTATACTGTCGGCAAAATCACTTATCCTAAGGGCAAGATGATGGCGTTCAGCTTCTCGCCTAACAAGCCGTTAGCGGTCTACGAAGGGCGGACTGCGATTGGGTTTGAACTGGCGCTGGCAAAGGACGCTCCCAAAGGCGATTTGAAAGTGCCCGCTCTGTTGCGCTATCAGGCGTGCGATGATGTCGCCTGCTACCCGCCACAGCGCATTCCTATTGAGATTGTTATTAAAGTCGCTGATGAGGAGGGTGAGCTGAACCCCAAGTTCGCCGAGTCGGACGAGAAGAGCGAGGAGAGCGATACCCCAGCAGGCGGACTTCAAGAGTTCCAGTCGAGCGGGGGCTTTGCAGGTTGGGTCGAGGAACAGTTTCGTGCAGGGCGGTGGGGGCTGTTCGTGTTGGCGCTGTTTGTAGGAGGGCTGGCGCTGAACCTGACGCCCTGTGTGCTTCCGCTCATCCCGATAACGCTCGGTTTTTTCAGTATGCAGTCGCGCGGGCAGGTGGGGCGTCGTGTCGGTCTAAGCGCGCTCTATGCGCTGAGTATGGCGGGTGTCTACGCTGTGTTGGGCACGATGGCAGCGCTGGCAGGTAAGGCGTTCGGCTTCCAGTTTCAGAACCCGATAGTGCTGGGTGTGCTGATTGGACTGCTGGTGCTGTTTGCGCTAGCGCTATTTGGGGTCTACAAGTTCCAAGTGCCTCCTGCACTGATGCGCTTTGTGGGCGCACGACAGGGCTGGGTGGGCGCAATCTTGATGGGGATGCTGGCAGGGGTCGCCGCTGCGCCTTGCATCGGTCCTGTGATTGCTGCGCTCATCCCGATTGTGGCTGCGCTGGGGAACCCGACACTGGGGTTCTTGCTCTTCTTCGCACTGGGCATCGGGTTGGGCACGCCTTACTTCTTGGCGGGGCTGTTCTACGAACGCGCTCAGAAGCGTATCCCACGCTCAGGCGAGTGGACGATTCTGGTGGAGCGTATCTTCGGCATCCTGCTGTTGTCGGCGGCGGTCTTCTTCACCAGTAGCCTGCTCAGTCCCACCGCTTACGGCTGGCTCTGGGTCGCTTTTCTGGGGCTCACCGCACTCTACCTGTTCTTCGGTGAGCGCAGGGAGATTACCCAACCGCGCGTGGTGCGCTTCAAGCAGGTGCTGGGCGGGGTGTTCCTCCTGCTGATGCTCAATAACACCTACTCGATGCTCAAGCCGAAGGTAGAGATTGTGTGGGAGCCGTATAGCGTGGAACGGTTGGAACAGGCGCGTGCCGAGGGCAAACCCGTCATCATCGATTTCACTGCCGATTGGTGCCAAGCGTGTGGCGAGCTAAAGCACTACACCTTCACTGACCCAAAGGTCGTTTCGGAGTCGGAGCGGTTTGTGCGCTTAGTGTTGGATGCAACGCGCGACACCGACCCTGGAGTGAGCGAGGCGTTGCGTCGGCACGAGGTGGTCGGCTTGCCCACCGTTATCTTCATCGATTCGAGCGGACAGGAACGGCGCGATTTGCGCCTGACAGGGTTTGAGCGGGCGAACCGATTTTTGGAGCGAATGCGCCAAGTGCAGTGAGGTGTTGTGGCACAGACATTCTTGTCTGTGACGTTTACACAGGCAGGAATGCCTGTGCTACTCGTTAGTATACACGGGCGAGACGCCCGTGCTACGATTGAGTGGCTTGGGCATCTTGCCGATTTTGCACACGGGCAAGACGCCCGTGCTATGGACAACAGGTATACTCTCTTTGCGAGAGGAAGAGCGATGAGCAGAGTAAACCCCGAACGGATTGAGCTACTCCAGACCAAGGCGAACCTACTTCGAGTCCACTCGATCAGAATGACCACCCGCGCTGGCTCTGGGCATCCTACAACCTGTATGTCGTCGGCAGACTTGGTGAGCGCGCTCTTTTTTGAGGTTCTGCGCTACGATGTGCCCAACCCGCGCAACCCCCTGAATGACCGAGTGATATTCTCAAAAGGGCACGCGGCGCCCCTGCTCTATGCGGTCTGGGCGGAGGCGGGCGCGTTCCCTGTGGAACACTTGGACACCCTGCGCCAGTTCGACAGCGACTTGGAAGGGCACCCGACTCCACGCTTCACCTGGTATGGCGCAGCGACAGGCTCACTGGGACAAGGGCTTTCAATTGCATCGGGAATGGCGCTGGGGCTGAAGCGGGATGGGATACCTGCGCGCGTGTTCTGCTTGATGGGCGATGGTGAGACAGCCGAGGGCGCGGTGTGGGAAGCCTGTGCGTTCGCATCATACTACGGCTTGAACAATCTCATCGCTATCGTCGATGTGAACCGACTTGGGCAGAGCCAGCCCACGATGCTCCAGCACGACTTGGACACCTATGCCCAACGCTTCCGCGCCTTTGGCTGGGAGGTGGCAACGATCGATGGACACGATTTCGAGCAAATCCTCTCGGCATATGCACGCATTCCCGAAGTCGAGAAACCGTACGCCATTCTTGCGCGCACCTTCAAGGGCAAGGGCGCGTCGGCAGTGGAGAACAAGGACGGCTGGCACGGCAAACCGCTCCCGCCCGACCTCGCAGAGCAGGCGATTGCCGAACTGATGCCCAGCCCCGAAGCGATTGAGAAAGCAAAAAGCCTCAAAGTGGCTCCCCCGACCGACCGCACCGCTCCCCCTATGCCTACTCCTGAGGACGAGCAAATTCCTTTCCCCGCCTACAATCTCGGACAGATGGTCGCCACGCGCGAGGCGTATGGCGATGCGCTGGTGGCGTTGGGCAAGGTGAACCCGCTTGTCTATGCGCTCGATGGCGATGTGAAAAACTCCACCTTCTCCGAGAAGTTTCTATCGGTCTTTCCTGAGCGGTTCGTAGAGTGCTTCATCGCTGAGCAACAGATGGTGGGTGCGGGTGTCGGTTTGGCGGAGTTAGGCAAAATCCCGTTCGCCTCCAGCTTCGCCTGTTTCCTCACGCGCGCCTACGACTTCATTCGGATGGGTGCGATTGGACGGGCGAACCTCAAACTCTGTGGCTCGCACGCAGGCGTCTCGATTGGCGAAGACGGTCCCTCGCAGATGGGCTTAGAAGACCTGGCGATGATGCGCTCGATTCCGAGCAGTATCGTGCTGTACCCTTCCGACGCGGTGTCCACCGTCAAACTGGTGGCGCAGATGGCGCACTACAAGGGGATTGCCTACCTGCGCACAACACGCCCCAAGACCCCTGTGCTTTACGATGCCGACGAGGAGTTCCCTATCGGCGGATGCAAGGTGTTGCGCTCCTCGCCAGACGACCAAGTCACGGTGGTTGGGGCAGGCGTGACCCTGCACGAAGCCCTCAAAGCCTACGAACGCCTGATTGCCGAAGAGATTCCGATACGCGTGATTGACCTCTATTCGGTGAAACCGCTGGATGCCGAGACGCTTATTCGCTGTGGGCAGGAGACGAACGGCATCATCCTTGTGGTAGAAGACCACTACCCCGAAGGCGGGATTGGCGAGGCGGTCGCTTCGGCGGTGCAGGGTACAGGCATCCGAGTGCATCGGCTGGCGGTGTCGGAGATTCCGCGTTCGGGCAAGCCAGAAGAGCTGCTTCGTGCTTACGGCATCGACGCAGACGCCATTATGAACACCGTGCGTTCCCTTTCAGCGATGGTGGGATGAACACCGTTTACGAGAACCTACGCACGCTGATAGAGACCTTCGGGGCGCGCCCTGCCACTTCCGAATCGGAGGCGCGTCTCCGAGACTACCTCGCCCGACGCTTGCAAAAGAAGGGGCTAAAAACATTCACCCAACCTTTCCGAACCGTGCCCTCCTTCACAACGGCATGGCTGGTCGTGTCGCTGATGTATGTGGTTTCTACAGCGGGTGTATGGCTCCTCTCTGGTTTGGGGGCGGTGCTGTTCGCACTGCTGAGCCTTGCAGGGAGTCTGCTCTATTGGGGCTTGGTGAGTGGACGCTGGGATGTGATGAAACTCTTTCCCCAGCGCGAGTCGGCGAACCTGATTGCGATTGCCCCTGCGCAGGGAGCTGTTAAACGCCGAGTGGTGCTGATGGGGCATATCGACAGCACGCGCGCCACCCTGCTTTGGCATCCCAAAACAGTCAAGAATTTCGGCAAAAGTTTCATCTTGCAGACGGTCATTCTTGCGCTCCACTCGATGGGCGCACTTTTGGTTATTAGTGCAAGTTTTTGGCAGGAACTTGTACTATTAGTAAGCATCGCTCGGTGGCTGATGGTTCCTGGTGCGCTGGTTTCGCTGTGGGGGCTGTTCGTGCTCATCCATCGTGAGCGCGCCTTAGACTGGGTGCAAGGCGCAAACGACAACGGCTCAGGTACGGCGGTCGTGCTGAGCCTGATGGAACACCTTGCAGACAACCTGCTTGAAGAGACCGAAGTCTGGGGCGTGTTCACTGGAGCGGAGGAGGTGGGTACCCCTGCAGGGGCGTTCGCCTTCGAACACGAGTATGGCTACCAACTCCGCGACGCCGAGTTTTTAATTATCGACCATGTCGGCTTGGGCGAACCGCGCTACCTCCTTGCCGAAGCGATGCTCCCACGCCAAAAAGCGCATCCCGAAATGGTCAATCGGTTCGAGAGCCTTGCACGCCAACATCCTGAATGGAACCTCAAGTCGAGCGCAGTGCCTCACGGGGCGTATACCGATGCGCTTCCGTTCCTGATTCATCGCTACCGTGCGATTGCGCTTTGGTGCGAGCAGGAGCCAGGCATTCCTCCGAACTGGCACTGGCGCACCGACACACTGGAGAATGTTAGCCCCCACGACCTCGAGCGGGTTCGCAAGGTATTGGAAGCCTATATAAAAGGTTGAGAGGATTAACGCCAGCCGTCTCGTGTGAGGAATATGTCGTGCTCGTCGGGTTGTTCTGAGGAAGCTGGCTTTCGCAAACCGCCATCATCCCTCCCGTTGAAGCCGACGCTGTAGAGCAGGTATCGTTCGCCGTCCAGACGATAGATGAGTGGGTGTCCGCTGAACGGGTCAATCGCTAACTCGCCAAGACGCAGTTCGTCCAGCGAACTGGGGTAGCGACGCTCACGCAAGTAGTAGATGCGCAAGAGCAGGTGGGCAGTCATCAATCGACGACGAACGCGGGTGAACCAGTAGTTTCTCCCAATGCCGAATGGCGGGGATAGCAATACAGCGAACTCACCAAATAGCGTTGCTTCGTCGTACTCTGGCTCGCGTGGGGGACGATATTTGCCATTCTTCAGCTGTATCGAATCGGCAACTATCTGCCAGTTGCAGACGATTTCACGGCGCAGGTCTTCGCGAAGTCTGCGATAGGCGGTGGGGTTGTTTGTGATTCCCCGCGCTTGGTGAAGTAAAGCCTCTCGGTTCGATTTCGGGCGAAGCACCTCTTGGGGGTCTTCCTCAAAATCGTCCTCAGAGACATCGTCATCAGAAACATCTGACTCGTGGTCATCTTCAGTCTCGAAGAGCCGAAGGAACTCATTCGGGTCATCGGGCAAAAACTGATTGAGACCCTCGAGTGCCATTTTTAGCTCGTTCTCGACAACCGTGTTGAATCGGTCGGGTGTGCGCTCGGCTCGGATAAGCTCCTCTGCTATCAAGCGACATTCGTGGGCAGAGAAGAAATCCATCTCGCGCACAATCGGCGAATGAACGATTGCTTCACAAGCATTTCCCACTAAGTAGGGCATCAACAGGTCTCCCTGCAGGTCGCGTGCCATTTTGAAGCCGATGCGCCAATCGTTCACGGCATCGCTTCCATCTTTAGTTGCAATCGCCCAGCGAATGCGTGCTTCAACAAGGCGAGCGAGGTTTCGAACTCTTGGTAAAAACGAACCAAGAGAGGTATCATTAGGTTTGATGGGGAAAACATAGGTGTACTGTTTGCGTGTTCCCTGACGAAGGAGTTCAAAGGCATCTTGGTTCATCTCGATCCAACGAACCTCCTCACGCGTCAAAGGCATTTTCCCAGTCCACGCAAATCCCCGGCGCCTTTCATTTAGAATCTGCCCAGCCTTGAGGTAGTAGTCGAGCGCATTATCGGAAGGCAGGCGCGGTTGGTACGCATCCTGGTCCTGATTTCGCCTCGGCATAGGGCACCCCCATAAATTGATACCCGAAAATCCCTCGTTGTTTCCAGAGACGGAAAGGGTGTTCGAAAAAAGTGGCTTGGGCATCTTGCCCATATGGCATTTGGGTCGGATGCCGTGCTATGGGGTTGTGTGGCTCAAGCACCGCGCCTCCTGTCATTCCGAGCGAAGCAAGATTCGATGAATCCTTTCGAACCCTCCGTGCCTCTAACTAAATCGGAGGCGAAAGCGTATGATTGCGGACAATGTCAATGCGCCCGCCCAAGCGACGGTTTGCACGGCGGTTCAGAAGAAAGGCTTGCCGAGCTGGCTCGTTTGGGGCGGGATGATTGGGCTGGTTCAAATCTTTGCGATAGCGACTGTGCAACCGTTGGGCGTGTCAACTGCCTATCCGCAACTGGTCGGCTACTTGGTCGATAAGGTCTTGCCAGGCTTTGCCGAGTCTCAGCCCTATCTTCAGAAGATTGGGGTCGGAATCGGCTGGGAGACGATGTTAATTATCGGGATGGTGCTGGGTGCAGGGCTTTCACGCCTGCTTCAGGGTCGCTCGGCAAATGGGGAAGCGTGTGAAGTGGTGCCGAGCCTGTTTCAATCTTCAAAAGGGCGCGCACTTGGGGCGTTTATCGGGGGCTTCCTTATCCTGTTTGGCGCACGGCTGGCGGGTGGATGTACCTCTGGACATATGCTCAGCGGGATTGCCCAGTTAGCACTGAGCGGGTTCCTGTTCGGTGCTTCGATGTTCGCAGCAGGACTGCTGACCGTCTGGCTCTTGATGAAACGCAACTCGGCGTAGGTGGAGGTGTATTATGGATACGAAACTGATTTTAGGATTGATCACGGGCATAATGTTCGGCTTTGCGCTTCATCGAGCAGGCTTTAGCCGTTGTGGGCTGGTGATGCGCGGATTGGCTCTGCGCGACTTCACGATGCTGAAGGTGATGATGACCGCCATCGCCGTTGGAATGGTGGGCGCGGCTGTGTTGGCGACCTTCTTCCCTGAATATGCGCACCTGAAGGTCAAGTCGCTCTATGTGTGGGGCATGATTGTCGGCGGTCTCATCTTCGGGGTGGGGATGTCCATCGCAGGCTACTGCCCTGGCACGGCGTTGGTCGGCTTGGGCGGAGGGATTCGGGACGGGGCGTTGGCGGTGTTAGGCGCACTGCTTGGCTCGTTCGCTTTCATCTTGGCGTACCCCACCTTAGAGCCGATTCTTATCCAGCCGATGGATTTCGGCAAACTCACGCTTCACGAAGTGCTTGGCGTGCCCCACTTGGCAGTGGCACTCGTGATGGCGAGTATGCTCATGGGATTAGTTCTCTGGCTCAACCGCCTCGACTCGAAGCGAACAGCTTGACCTCCCTGAGTGCTTCTATCTCCACCTCCAACCCGCCCCAAAGCGTGAATGTCCCCGACACGCTTTGGGGCATCTTTGCAGGAAAGTTCGCATAGAGGGCGAACCCCGTATGTGGCATAATTAAGAGGGATGACAGGAATGTTCGCGTTGAACTTCTACACAGAGCTATACGAGGATATGCTGCGCACACTGCGCAAGACCGCAACGATACGGTTGGGAGACAAGTCGCGCAAGTACAGTGCGGGACAGATTGTGTGGGTGACGGTCGGACCGCGATTCGGGCGTCGGCGTCGGCTGTTCACCGCCATCTTAGACCGCGTGGAGGTCAAGCCGATTTCCGACCTCAGCCCGCGCGATATCGAACGGGAGAACCCCGAATTCCGCTCGGTAGAGGATGTGATTGCCTTGCTGGAGCGGATTTATGACCGTCCCGTCACACCCGACGACTTGGTGACGGTCATCTACTTCTCGCCAGTGGACGAGTGAGCACCACTCATTCGTCTCGGAGATAGTCCAGAACGCGTTCCGCCAGTTTGCGGGTCATCGTGGGAACTGAAGCGAGCTCCTCGACGCTGGCGGAACGAATCCCTTCCAGCGAACCAAATAGCCTCAAGAGCAGTTTGCGTCGGCGTGGTCCGATACCTGGTATCTCATCCAGCGGGGAGCGTCGGGCACGGTCGTCGCGCAGTTTGCGATGATAGCTCACGGCGAAGCGGTGCGCCTCATCACGAATGCGCTGGAGTAGGTGCAGTGCCTTACTGTCGCGGGGCAACTCTAACTCTTCATCTCGGTCGGGCAGGATAATCAGCTCGTGTCGCTTTGCCAAGCCAATCGCAGGAATCTCGAACCCCAGCCCCCGAATCGCCCTCAGCGCGGCGTTGAGTTGTCCTTTACCGCCATCAATCAGAATCAGGTCGGGCAGGGTGCGCCACTTCTCGTCGCCGTTCAGTGCCTCCTTGAAACGGCGGGTGAGCACCTCGTTCATCATCGCAAAGTCGTCGGGACTTTCGGGATGCCAGCGGATGCGAAACCGACGATAGTCCGATTTTTGGGGCATTCCGCCCTCGAAGACCACCATACTGCCGACGGGCGCCGTGCCCTGAATGTTGGAGATGTCGTAGGCTTCGATTCGGTGGGGCAGGTTGGGCAGGTTCAGCACCTCTTGCAGTTCCATCAGCGACGCCTCGGCGAGCGCTTCACTCTGTGCCAGCTCTTGACGCAGGCTCTGCAGGGCGAGCTCGGCGTTGTGCGCTGCCATCTCCAACAGTTCGGCATCTTCCCCGCGGTGAGGCACTCGAATCTCGACTCCGCTGCCGCGCTTCTGCCGTAGCCACTGGGCGATAATCTGCGCTTCGGTCACCTCGTAGGGGAGCAGGATTTTCTGGGGCACTTCCACAGCATCTTGGTAATACTGCTTCAGGAACTCGCTCATGATGCCGTTGGGCGACTCTTCTGCGCCTTCGCTCAGGAAGAAGTGCCGTTGCCCCAGCAGGCGTCCGCCCCGAATGAAGAACATCTGCACACACGCCCCGCGCTCGTCCTTCACCAGCGCAATCACATCTTCGTCCGTGCCTTCGGGATTGACTACCTTCTGGCGTTCCAGCACCGCTTTCAGGGCGAAGATTCGGTCGCGCAGGTACTTGGCGCGTTCGAACTCCAACCGCTCGGCGCACTCCTGCATCTCCTGTTCCAGCTTGCGCAGGAGGTCGTCCCCGCGCCCTTCCAAAAACTGCACCACTTGGTCGACAATCTTGCGGTATTCAGTGGGGTCAGCCAGCCCTGCGCACGGGGCAAGGCACTGTCCCATATGATAGTAAAGGCACGGTCGCTGAACCGCTTCGCCCGACCACTGTTTGCCACAGGGGATGAGCGGGAAGGTGCGGTGAAGCAGTTGGTGGGTCGACCAGACCGCCGACGAGTTGGCGAACGGACCGAAGTAGCGCGAGCCGTCCTTGCGTACCTTGCGGGTCACCATCAGGCGTGGGAACTTCTCGCCCAGCGTGAGGCACAGGTAAGGGTAGGACTTATCGTCCTTCATCAGCACATTATATTTCGGCTTGTGTTTTTTGATGAGGTTCGCTTCCAAGATGAGCGCTTCCAGTTCGCTGTCGGTGACAATCCATTCCAAATCGGTTGCTTCGCGGGTAAGCCGTTGCACTTTGGGCGGGTGATGGGCGGACTTTTGGAAATACGAGCGCACGCGCTGGCGCAGGTTGACCGCCTTGCCCACATAAAGCACTTTGCCCTGCGCATCTTTGAAGAGATAACAGCCCGATTGCTTGGGCAGGGTACTGAGTTTCGCTTTGAGTTCAGGAGACATTCATAAGAATTATACACTCCCTACTTCCCTCATTTGTCATTACCTGTGCTTGAGGTTGGCTACTCTTAGGAAGTGCAGACATGGGGGTCTGCCCCTCAGCAGGGCGGTTTTGTAGGGGCGCATCCCCGTGTGCGCCCTTCCCCCTCAAAAAGTGTCGTGCAGTAAGCCCACTGGGGAAGAGACTGGGGATGAGAGCTGGATAGGGAGAGGGAGATATCTGGGGTAATATACACTGGAGGCTAAAATGGGACTACTCATTATACGCGCGCGCTATGCAAATCGTGCCCTTTGGCTTGAGAAGCCGTTGGATGTTCCCGAGAACGCAACGGTAGAGGTTTCAGTCTGGATTCCTGAGAAGACGGAGGTTCCCTCAACCGATGTCTTGCACAAGTTGGGGGCGTGGCTGGGTAGCGTCAAGGGCGCTCCCGTACCCTTAGCGTCACTCCGACGCGAAACTCTCTATGATGACTGAAGCCATCCTACTAGATACAAATGTGCTCATCCGAGGACTGGTATTAGACAGCTCGGAACATCCACAGGTGCGGTTAGCCCTGATTCACTGCGTGCAAAGCGGTATCCCGGCGCGCTTGGTAGCTTTAATGAAGGTAACGGGCATCCGTACTCTTCTAACTCTTGACAAGGAGGTTTATGAGCGATTTCGTGAGGAGATTTCTTGTGTCCACCCATCGGAACTGGTGGCAACGCCTTGAGGAGAGTAAGGATACCCAACTTTCGTGTCGTTAGCGATGAGAGTGCCATAGGGGGAAGATGTACGAAGGCAAAATCGCGCCCCCATCCGTCACCCTGAGCGAAGCGAAGGGTCTACTCCCCTCTCCTTGTGGGAGAGGGGCTGGGGGTGAGGGCTGAAATTCTTCGCCTTCGGCTCAGAATGACGAAAGAAGGGCACTCAGAATGACGGAGAGAGGCAACAGGAAAGTTGGGTTAATCTATAGCAAAGTCCCCAAGCCCCTCCTTCAGAGGTATAATTCGATCACCAATGCCGAACGAGAGACTCGAAATGAATCCATCTGCAGCGAGTGGTGAGCGTGCTTTCTCGGAAGATTTGAGTGCGATGCTGGAAGTCCTGCCCCCTGCCATCCGCCAGTGGCTGGAGGAACAGCCCGACACGCCCGAACTGCTCGAAATCGTACTGGACTTAGGGCGCATGCCCGAAGCCCGCTTTATGAAGCGCACGATTCGGCTGGAAGGCACACAGGTCGAAGAGTATGACCTGAAATATGTCGCGGAGCGAATTGGCGAGTTCGGGAAGGACAACCGAGCGGGCATCCCGCGCACTCTTCATCGTATCTCGGCAATCCGAAACCGACAGGGGCGGATTGTGGGGCTGACCTGCCGAGTCGGGCGCGCCATCTACGGTACGATCGATATCATCCACGACATCGTCGCTTCGGGCAAGAGCGTTCTGATGTTGGGGCGTCCCGGAGTGGGCAAGACCACACGCTTGCGAGAGGTCGCACGCGTGCTGGCAGATGAATACGACAAGCGCGTGATTGTGGTGGACACCTCCAACGAGATTGCAGGCGATGGCGATATTCCACACCCTGGTATCGGCTTCGCACGCCGAATGCAAGTGCCCGAGCCGAGCCTGCAACACGCCGTGATGATCGAGGCAGTCGAGAACCACATGCCCGAAGTCATCATCATCGACGAGATAGGCACGGAACTGGAAGCCTACGCAGCGCGCACGATTGCCGAGCGGGGCGTCCAACTCATCGGCACGGCGCACGGCACCACCTTAGAGAACCTGCTGATGAACCCGACCCTGTCCGACTTGGTGGGAGGCATCCAGACCGTGACGCTCTCGGACGAGGAGGCGCGCCGTCGTGGAACCCAGAAGACCGTGCTGGAGCGCAAAGCACCGCCCACCTTCGATGTGCTCATCGAAATTCTGGACTATCACCGACTGGCAATCCACCACGATGTGGCACAGACGGTCGACCGAATGCTGAGGGGCGCACAACCCCGCCCTGAAATCCGCGTGCAGACGCCTTCAGGTTCCTACGAAATCGTTCAGCGAAGCGATATCGGACCGCAAAGCACCGAGCCTGCCCGTGAACCTGTGTTCAGCGTGGTCGCTTCGGCACCAACCAGCTCGGTGGTGAACGCTTCGACCGCAAGCCAACGGGGCAACCCGTCGCGCATCTTCCCTTATGGCGTGAGCCGAAGCCGATTGGAGAAGGCACTGCGCGACCTGCATCTGCCCGCCTATGTGGCGCGCGATGTGAGCGACGCCGATGCGATGGTGGTCATTCACTCGACCTTCCAACGCCGACCGCCGAAGGTGCGCGAGGCGCTCAATAAGCAAATCCCCATCGCAGTTGTTCGAAGCAATACCTACGCCCAGTTGGCGAGCGCACTGCGCGACCTGTTCCACCGCCCCCAACAAGATGAGAGCGCAGAGGAGCGTGCCCTACGCGAGGCAGAGGAAGGCGTCGAGCATGTGCTGGCGACCGCCGAGCCGTACGAACTCTCGCCCCAGAACAGCTATCTGCGACGGCTCCAGCACCAACTCATCGAAAAGTATCGCCTGCTGTCCGAGAGTGTGGGTGAGGAACCGCGCCGACGCGTGCGTATCCTGCCCATCTACGCCGACGAGCAAGGAGAACGCTAATGACCCGTGCGCCCTTCATCACTCTTGAGGGGATTGAGGGGGCAGGCAAGACCACACTCTGCCACACCCTTGCCGAGTGGTTGAGGGCGCAAGGTGTCCCTGTGCTGACCACACGCGAGCCGGGCGGGAGTTCCATCGGGAGTTATCTGCGCGAACTGTTGCTCTCGTACCCCGTGGAACCGCGCGCCGAGCTGTTTCTGTTCCTTGCCGACCGTGCCCAGCATGTGTGCGAGCGCATTCGCCCCGCAGTAGAAGCAGGGCAGTGGGTGCTATGCGACCGATACGCCGACTCGACCATCGTCTATCAGGGCTATGGGCGCGGGCTGGATGTGGAGATACTCCGAACGCTCAATCAGATTGCAACCGACGGCTTAGAGCCAGACCTGACTTTGCTCATCGACCTGCCTGTGGAAGTTGCACTGGGGCGCGCACAAGAGCCGAATCGGTTCGAACGCGAGCAGATCGAGTTCCACGAGCGCATTCGGCAGGGCTACTTGCAGGAATCTCGGCGCGAAGATAGAAGGTATGTCGTGTTAGACGGGATGCAACCGCTTAGCGCACTGCAGGAGATGGCTCAGCGTGTGATCGAAGAGCGGTTCGGCGAGAGGCTTAGGGTAGGCAGAGGCAAATGAAACTGGTTATCGCAGTAATACATAATCGGGACAAGGGACGCGTGGTGGACGCCCTGCTGGAGAGCAGTTTCAAGTTCACGCAGGTCGCCAGCACGGGCGGGTTCCTGCGCGAGGGCAACACCACCCTTCTGATTGGCGTGGAAGATGACCAGTTGGAGGCACTGCTGAGCCTACTGGAGCAAAACTGTCGCACGCGTGAGCAGTTTGTGAACCCGCTCCCGCCCGACGCGGCGCCGATTGGCAGCTTCCTGCCGACGCCGATTTCGGTGGAGGTGGGAGGCGCAGTGGTGTTCGTGCTTCCTGTGGAGCGGTTTGTGCGATTTTGACGATGAAGCCGAAACGCCTTGCCGAACTGGTGATTGCACCGCCCGAACTGAAGAGCCAACTCCAGCGAATGCTGGATCGACCCCACCCACCCCAGAGCCTGCTGTTGGTGGGCGCACCGGGCACGGGCAAGCGCACGCTCGCACGCGCTTGGGTCGCAGGCTGGCTCTGCCCCCAGCGCACCTCGGAAGGGCACTGCGGAATCTGTGAGGTCTGCACCAAATGGTCTGAAACGGGCGAACATCCCGACTTGCGCATCCTTGCACCGACACCCGACCAAATCAAGATCGACGCAGTGCGCGAGACGCGCCAGTGGATGAACTTTGCACCCGCCGTCGCACCGTTCCGATTCGTGATATTGGAACAGGCACATCGGCTAAACCCCGCCGCTGCGAACGCCCTGCTGAAAATGCTGGAGGAACCACCCGACCGCTATCACTTCGTGCTAACCGCACCCGCCAGCGACCTACTGTTGCAAACGATTCTCTCACGCTGTCGCGTCGTGCGCTTAGGGCGCATACCAACCGATGAGCTGGCTCGCTATCTGATGAGCGTTCGGGGCTTGGAAGAGGGTGAGGCGCGCGCTGTGGCAGAGTTGGCAGATGGGGCGGTGGGCAACGCCCTACGCTGGACGGAACCGCCTGCCGAATCGGAAACTGAAACCGACTCCAAACGCACCAAGAAGAGCGAACCCACCCCAAGCGAACTGGAATCTCTGCGCGCACTCTTGAGTCTGTTCGAAGACCTGAGCCGTGCCCACTTGGAAGAGGCACTTCGCCTGGCGGAGCGGTTCCGCGAAATCTGTAAAGCATTAGAGGGGGTCGACGAGGAGCGTTCAGCACGCTCAGCGCTGGCTACAGGACTGGAATACCTTATCTTGTGGTATCGCGATAGCATTGCAGTGAGTGGTGGTGCGCATACCGTGCGCTTTCAGACCCATCTCGATGCGCTCCAGCATCTGAGCCAGCGGTTTTCTTCACACGACCGATTCGGCGACCTTCAGGCAATCACGCAGGCGCGCCGAGCCATACTGGGCAACGCCAACGCCCAAATCGTGACCGAAACGCTGTTCGCTCGCCTGTTGAGTGAGCGATGAGGGGCACCAATAGTCTGTGCCCCTCCTGCCTTCCTTCCTTAGGCGGCTTCGCTCGCGATGGTCTGCTCTAAAGAGTTGAGGCTCACGATGCGGTCTAACCGAATCTCGCCGTAATCGGTGATGAGGCAGATACCGTAGAGGGGCACAAAATTCACATCCAGCACGAACACCTTGCGTGTCTCGATATCGCCGTGTCGATTGCGCCAAGCGACTTCACAGTTCAACCCAATATACTGCTGAGCATCCTTGAAAGACATGGTCACAGCCTCCCCAAAGTTTGTGTGTGCTGTAGAGGTTGTGCCACGCAATCGGCAAGTGCGAATAAAGGAAATTACGAGTTTTGGCTATTGCACATCGCGCCTTTGGAAAATGGTCAGCCCAACGACGAGCCAAAACACTAAGTAGATACCGACATAGACCATATCGACGGTGTTCACAGGGGGCTTGAGGAACAGAAGCACTTCTTCCCGTCCGAAGGGCGGCGGATCGCCCATACCAGGTGGAATAATGGCGTCAACCTTGTCTTGCACCAGACGCTTCAGCACCGCCATCGGCAGAATCCACTCCGAGAGATTGACCATCTGCTGGAGAATGCGCACATCGAAAAACGCTGCAATCGGACGCAGGAAGTGGTCTGCAAAGTAGGCGAACGCTCCCATCGCCACTGTGAACATCGAGGAGATCGAAGTGCCTAAGAAGCTGGAGAGCGCAAGCGCAAGCGTACCATAAAGAGTGGGATAGAGCAAGACAATCGGTAGGGCAGACCACATCTCCATTCGGGGCTTGCCCTGAATCGCAACCGACGCCCAGAGCATTGCCGTCCACGCAATCGCGTTCCCGTAGCAGAAGAGCATCACGCCCAGCCATTTGCCGAGATAGAGCTCAAAGCGGTGCAGGGGGCGGGGGAGGATGGCAGAGAGGTAGCCCCGCTCAATCTCGCCTGTGATGGCGCCCGCGCAGAGCAGTATCGCCAAGACCGACGAGAAGAACTTGATGATGTCCACCCCAAACAGAATCATCAGGTTCACACCCACCTCGAACTGCTGTTCGTTCCCGCCAAACGCCTCCTTGAAAGCGCGGGGCAGGAAGGTCAGCCCGTAGAGTGCAATCAGGATAATCACCGTGCCCAGAAAGGCGCGTCGCCGAATCGCCTCCTTGAGTGTCAGTCGGATAATTGTGCTCATCTTACTTGCTCTCGCCCTCCACTGTTTGGATGAACAGGTCTTCTAAGGTTTCGCGCTTAGCTTGCATTCCGAGCAGTGCGCCTCCTGCGTACACCACCGCCCGCGCCAGTTCAGGCACTTGGTCTTGCCCTGCGACCTCCACAACTACTCTGTGTTCGTCAATAGGGTCGACCTTCACCGCTACCCGTTGGAGCGCCTCCAGAACCGCTGGGGTAACCTGTTTCAGTTCCAGCGTGACCACCGAGCGGTTGACCAGCAGCTCCTCCAGAACTCCTTGCTTGACCACGCGCCCTTTGTGTAAGATTGCCACACGGTCGCAACTCATCTCCACTTCCGAGAGCAGATGCGAGTTGAGGATGACCGTCTTACCCTGCGCCTTGAGGTACTGAACCACTTCGCGCACGCGCCGACGCCCCAGCGGGTCTAACGCCGAGGTCGGCTCGTCGAGAATCACCAGTTCGGGGTCGTGAATAATCGCCTGTGCCAGCCCGACGCGCTGTTGCATCCCCTTCGAAAACTCACGGATTTTGCTTTTGCGTCGTTCGGCAAGCCCGACCAGCTCCAGCACTTCGTCGATGCGCTTGCGCAGGTGTTTCGGGTTCATCTTGGCGAGCTGACCGTGCATCTGCAGGAACTCTTCGGCAGTGAGAAAATCGTGGAACTGGAACTTTTCGGGCAAGAAGCCCAATCGCCGTTTCGCCTGAACTGCGCCTGCTTTGTATCCCAAGATGAAGGCTTCGCCTGCGGTAGGGCGCACATTACCGATGAGGATTTGGATGGTGGTGGTCTTGCCTGCGCCGTTCGGACCGAGTAGTCCGAACACGCCCCCTGCTGGCACCTGAAGGTCTAAGTTGTCCACTGCCACGATTTCGGTTCCACCAAGCAGGGGGCGGAACAGTTTGCGTAATGCCCGCGTCTCAATCGCCCACATCGGGGCGAATTGTACCTATCTTAGACGGAATCCGTAGAACGCCCCACGCTCAGGGTCGCCCGCACCCCCCCGATAGACCCAGCCAAGCAGGTAGTCGCTGTCACTGTCGCCCGTTAGAAGCAGGGATTCGCCTAACACCGCCTCACCGGGTGTCTGGAAGCGAAACCGATTGAGAGGGTTCACAAGCGTGACCAGGCTGAAGCAGACACTTCCATCACTTGCTTGCCCAGCGATGTACACATACGCCACACCCCTATCTCGGCGGGAGACCACAGTGAGATGCGCGCGCTCCAACATCGTCTTCTCGAAAACAGGCTGAGGGTAAAGGGGGAGCGGGCGACCATCCTTTGCCGAGAACCCGTGCAGAACGCCCTCGGCGTCCACAACCAGCACCGCACTGCCGTCGGGTGTATGAACCGGCTCTGAAACCAGAGGCACGGGTGAGAACCACCGCCAGTCCCATTTATTGCGCAGGATATTCCAGACACCAAGCGCACTCCGTGAACTCACAAAATAGCGCGCCCGCTGAGAGTCATAATCTACCCCAATCACAGGGTAATCACCACTGTTTGGGATGCGCAGGTTCGCCAAGATTGTTGTTGCCCCTTGAATAATATCGAACCGTCCATTCGATCGGATAGCGACGACGGAGCCGTCTCGCAGAGTTTTCAGGGATATAACTGGGCTGGCGCTGGTAGGCGGAAGTACCTGAACCTGCCAGCTAACGGGATCCAAGAGACACACTCTGCCAGATTGGTCAACATAGTAAACTGCTCCCGCAGAACTCACGATTGGGGCGTTCGGATTGAGCGGCGCCTCTTGCGGGAGGGGAACACGAACGGGATAGATACGCGCGTCGCCTCCCAAATGCTCTAAGAAGAACATCCCTAACTCGCCCTGTTCGGATACGACGAACCAACGCCCAGCAACAATCGTGTTGTTCCAAGTGGGCACAAAGTCAAAGATTCGAGCTTCCGAGCGCACATTGTTGGAGAAAGTACCTGTCTGGGTGATGGGTTGGGGGGTCGACATCACGCGTGCGATGGTGAAACTGCGCTGAATCCACCAGAGACGCCCTTCCATCAGGTAGGGGGATACTAAAATTGGGCTTCCCGTGGAGGTGTTGTAACTGATTTGGGTTCCGATAGGGGCGTTGAGTCCCGCAGCCATCGGTGCCGAGACCTGTACTTGCGAGTTGAGGAGCGAGTTGCCCTGAAGGGAGAGGAATGCCCCATCCGTGTTGCGGTCGGAAGGGGGGCGCGCTCGAAGAAACATACGGCGTCTCTCTCCCGGCATCACGGGTACACAGGACTCGCTAATCGCCGAACCTTGTGAGAAGGTGCGGTCTGGTTCGGTCTGTTCGAAGAGCGCCCACTGCCACGGGGTGGTGTTAGGTCCTTCGTCCGCCAGTAAGTTAAGGCGCAGGCTATCCACACCATTCCCGCTATTGGTGACGAACAGCACGAACCAGTCTTCGCCCGACGCACTTAGGAGAGGGCTGGATTCATAGCCGATTTGCCACTGTGCAATCTGTCCCACCGTGACCTGAGCGGGTGGAGACATCGCAACGGTCTGTCCTAAGATCGATGCGGTCGCTCTGAGCTGGAAGGTCGTGCCTGCCCAGAGTTGACCGTCGGGCGTGCGAAACGACTGCGCGTACACCGCACATAGAGCCGTCAGATAAGTCCCTGCCAAGAACCAATATCGCATAGCCAACCTCGTCGGTGATATGAGCCTGTTCGCTCTGAACTCACAACGACAAGTGTGCTACGAGGCATCTCAAACTACATCCTTTCCGCAAACAGGGCGAAACACCATATCGTCGTCCTGTACTTCTAATTATACCTGCCTGATGCGATTCCTGCAAGTCGATTCGAGGATGCTTGAGAAAAGTGGCTTGGGTATCTTGGTCATTCAGCCAAATGGTAGCACGGGCGTCTCGCCCGTGTTGCGCTTGAGGTATACTCTGGGGCGCATGGAAGCGTTCGTTGTGCCCGACATCGAATGGAGTGCGTTGCTCCCATTCATCACGATTGTGGCGACCGCCTTGGTGGTGCTGGTTGCCGAGATGTTTTTGCCCCGTGAACGTCATAGCCCCCTCATCTTGTTAGGGCTAATCGGCATCGGGATAGCGGGCTACTTCCAGATTGCCAACTGGCAGATGAACCTGACCACCTTTGCGGGAGCCGTGCGCGCCGACTCGCTCGGCGCGGTCCTCAATCTGGCAATCTTGGGGGCTACAGCTTTGACGCTCTTACTTTCCGACGACTACCTGCGGGCGCGCCAAATCCGCTACGGGGAGTTCTACCCGTTGCTCCTCTTCGCCAGTGCGGGCGCGATGCTGATGGTCTCCAGCACGAACTTGATGGTCATCTTTCTGGGGCTGGAGGTGATGTCGATTGCGCTCTATGTGATGGCGGGCTTAGCGCGCACCGACATTCGCTCGGAAGAGTCGGCACTGAAATATTTCCTGCTTGGTGCGTTCGCTTCGGCGTTTTTCCTGTACGGTATCGCGCTGATGTATGGCGCGCAAGGCACAGTTGACCTCCAGCAGGTGATGGTGAACTTGGCTCAATTCGAGATGAGTGGGGCGAGCCAAGTGTTGATGGTGGCGAGCCTTGCGCTGATGGCGGTCGGGCTGGGCTTCAAGGCGTCGCTCGTGCCGTTTCATATGTGGACGCCCGATGTGTATCAGGGCGCGCCCACAATTGCCACCACCTACATGTCCGCCGTTGCAAAGGTCGCCGCGTTCGCCGTGCTGATTCGGGTGGTGTTCAACACGCTTCCATTTATCGAGTTGTGGACGCCCATTCTGTGGGTGCTGAGCGCGTTGTCGATGGTCGTGGGCAACCTGCTGGCACTCGTTCAGCGCGATGCAAAACGAATGCTCGCCTACTCAAGCGTTGCGCATGCGGGCTATCTTACAGTGGGCTTGGTGTGCGCGAACCAGACCGGGCTAACGGGGATGCTCTTCTATCTGTTCGCCTATAGCCTGATGACGGTGGGCGCGTTTGGCGTGCTGACACTGATGGCACGGGCGGGCGACGCAACGACCGTTGACGCTCTCAGTGGGCTTTATCGTCGACAGCCGTTCGTGGCGCATATGATGGCAATCTTGCTCATCTCACTGGCGGGTATCCCCCCAACAGCAGGGTTCTGGGGCAAGTGGTATCTGTTCCTCGCATCGCTGGAGGCGAACCAAATCTGGTTGGCGGTGATACTCGGCTTGACCAGTGTGGTGGGCGCAGCGTACTATCTGCGACTGGCGTTCAGCCTCTATGCCGAACCGAAGGAGACCCCTGTGGTGCCTTGGAGCGTGCCTGCCCCGATGGTGGTCTGTCTAATGGTGTGTGCACTGGGGCTAATCCTGTTGGGCATCCGCCCGAGCTATCTCGCCGAGCCGTCCGCAAAAGCCTCGAGGCAGGTTCACATGGAGCGACCTGCGAATCTGAGCCTTCGGTAGCGATGGAACTGGTGCTGGCGGGCGACATCATTTTCGGCAAGGGAGTCTCCATGCTGGCACAGGCACGCGGGTTGGACTATTTCTTTCGCAAGGTTGCCCCACTCCTGCGTTCGGCAGACTGGGCAGTGGCGAATATGGAGGGTTGTATCAGCGAGCGGGGGGAACCGAAAGAGAAAGAGTATACCTTCCGCGCTCCTCCCGAACTTGCCCCTGTTCTGCGCTGGGCGGGCATTTCGATGGTATCGCTCGGCAACAATCACTCGATGGACTATGGAGCGGTGGCACTTGTGGATAGTTTGGAGTTTCTATGGCGGGCAGGCGTCTGGTGGGCAGGTGCAGGACGCAACCGCACGGAAGCAAGCCAAGCGGTTTACATAGAGAATGGGCAGGTGCGGGTGGCGATTGTCTGTTTCACTGCCGTCGTGCCCCGCGATTTTCCTGCAGGTGAGCGCAGTGCAGGCGTTGCGACCCTTCTCGATGTGATTCCCACGATACGCGAGGCGTGCCAACAAGCCGATGTGGTGGTCGCCGTGCCTCACTGGGGCGATGAAGGCAAGACAACCCCGAACACCAAGCAACGCCGAATCGCTCAGACACTTGCGGAACTGGGCGTCCATCTCACGGTGGGTCATCATCCGCATGTAGTTCAGGGCTACGAGCGGATAGGAGCGATGCACACGGTGTTCAGTGTGGGCAACTTCGTCCATACCCCTATCAGTCGGCTCGCACGGCAAGCGCTGCTGGTGCGTGCCCGCTTGAGCAATCAAGGGGTCGAACGACTGGAGGGGCAACCGCTCTGGCTGGAGGCAGGTCAGCCCCAGCCTGTGGGCGAACCCCAGCGGTGGGTGTAGACTAGATGAGATGCTAACTTCAATAAGAACTCCCCTCTCCCGAAGGTTCGGGAGAGGGGCAGGGGATGTGCAGAAGAGACATTTTCGCGTGGTTTTAAGCTCGCGACTCCGTTCGGAACGCGCTTCCGAAGAACCAGCCCACGAACAGGGCGAACAGCGTCGCAGGGAAGGTGAACCCAAGGCGCACCTCCTGCCAGAATGCCCCGTCGTAGTAGCCAATCCAGGCAAGCACACCCCCTATCAGCAACTGGAACAAGGTGAAGGCGAACAACAGTCCTATCATGTGCCAGTCGATTGCCCCGTTGATGAAACCCTGATAGACCAACAGCACAATCGCGAACCCCACGAACGCGACGATGGGGTTCTCGAAGGCGATGAAACTGAGTGCCATCACCAGAAACAGCCCCTGATATTGCACATTATCCTCTATCGGATTGATGAGGTAAGAGAGAGGGAACCATAAGCCGATTAGGAAGCAGAAGACGATGTTGTACCAGAGGCTCCATTCAGGGCGCCAGACCAGTAGCCCAATTAGCAAGGCAGTGAGCGGTAGTACCCCTGCAAGGAAACGCTCCCATCGAACACTCAGCGGAAAGCCTTGATTCACCTCATACAGAAACTTCACATCCTGGGGAGGCGGAACATCCACATTCATATTGATTCCTCCCTGTCCTGATGAGTATCGCGACACATACGAATCTCTTGCCGAAAGGTGATGATTATCGCGCATTTTGTGAACCCCCTTGTGCGGACATACTGCGGAACGACTGCACGATGCGTTCGAAAGTGGCGCGGTAATACTCGGCTTGAGTGCGCGGGTAGTGGGCATGGAACACGATTGCCTCTTGCCCTGAAAGCGGGAAGGTGATGACGAACCCCTCCACAGGCTCTTGGAAAATGGGAAGGCGATGCTGTGTCTGCCCTGTGTAGTTGGAGCGCAATCGGTAGCGATTCTCTTTTTGCTCCCACTGAGTTTCGGATGCTTGCACTTGGCGTACCTTCTCGCCTTGCTGAAGTAGGGTCAGATACTCTTGGTGGGCGCGTTGTGCCATCTCGTAGGGGTTACCATCAGCCGTGTAAGTCGGGGTCGCATCTGCCTCACCGCTTTCTTGGGGACGAAAGGTTACGACTACCATCTGCATCCCAGCACGCCAACTGTGCTGAATGTTCACCCCTTCCAGAACTCTCATGTTGGCGCGGGCGCCCGTCACCCCAAGTGCCAGCTCCGAGAGCCTCGTCATTCGGAAGGGCTGGGGTATTTCGAACTGATACTTCTCAGTCTTGGCGGGAACCCACATCTGCGTGTAGCGCGGTGGCGTATGATAGCGCGGGTTGTAAAACATAATCAACTCCACAATCAGCGCAAGGGTGCCTAACATCCAAACGATTCGGTATGCCCAAATCACACCAATCACCTCTCCAGTATGGGTTGCTTGTAAGACTCTTCCATCTTTATTATGGTTCCCCTATGACTGCAGTGGAGCAGGAGAAACCGTGCAAAATGGTGAAATTACTGGCAGGAAATGGCTCAGCTCAGGAGTATGTCTTAAGTAGAGGAAGAGCAGATGTCCAACGGGAGTGGCTCATCCAGCGCTGTGCTAATCTTTGTGTTCGGCATACTCTCGCTGATGGGAGTTGCTTTCTGCCCACTCTTAATCCCGCTTGGTCCGCTTGCGTGGATTATGGGCAATTATGCGCTCCGTGATATAGAAGCAGGAATAGGCAATCCCCAAGATCGAGGTCTTGTTATGGCAGGGAGAATATTGGGAATCATTTCAACAGTTCTCCTTGCGTTGGGTGTCGTACTCTTCTGTCTATATATGTTGTTTTTCGCAGCGATATTTGGTGCGGCAGGGGCGTCGAGCTTATGAAGGAGGAAGATGTCAAAAACTCTAACGGCTGTGCAGGAGATATCAAATTCGTGCAGTACAAGGGTTGAGACAGGAGGTAGAACATGGCTAATGGAAGTGGCTCGAATGCGACTCTGATACTGGTACTGGGTATCTTGGGAATCGTGTGTTGTGGCTTTCTTGCCCCAGTAGCCTGGTATATGGGCAATAATGCACTGCGGGATATCGATGCAGGTATCGGCAATCCAGCAGATAGAGGGCTTGTCGTTGCTGGACGGATATTAGGCATCATCGGTACCGTGCTTCTTGTAGTAAGCTTCTGTGTAGGCATAATATTAGGACTAACAGGTGCACTTGCGGAGACGGCACAGCAGGGTTTCTAATGATGCCTAAATCTGCAACAACACGATTACCTGAAGAGGTGCGTGCCTATTGGGTGGTGCGCACCTCGATGACCTCGCCCGAGTCGATTCGGCGAGCCGTATCGCTTGCCGAACGGTTCGGTTTCAATACGATGGTGGCACAGGTGCGAGGAAGGGGCGACGCCTATTACCAGTCGACACTGGAACCGCGCGCCGAATCGCTCGCCAGCCAGCCACGTGCCTTTGACCCACTCGGCTATCTGCTGGAGTTGGCACAACCGCTCGGCATCCATGTCTACGCGTGGATGAATGTGTTCTATGTGTGGAGCGAGTCGCGCCTGCCTCGCAGTGCCCAACACCTCGTGGTGCGCCGACCGCGATGGATTGCGCGCGACCTGCGCAATCGGTATCAGATGACCACGCGCGGGCGGGTGGAGGGCGTCTATATGTGCCTCAGCAACCCGAACTTGCGCCTGCACACGCTGAAGGTGTTTGCAGAGGTCGCCGAGCGGTATCCCCAACTGGACGGGATTCACTTGGACTATGTGCGTTACCCAAACGAGGAGTACTGCTACTGTTCGGGCTGTCTGGCGCGCTTTCGTGAGGCGATGCGCACGCGCGTGAGCAGGGCACACACTCAGGCGTTAGACCGCCAAACCCAGCGCAACCGCCTCGCTTGGGTACAGGCGTTCCCGAAAGAGTGGGACGAGTGGCGCCGTCAGCAGGTGAGCTTGTTCGTGGAGGCATTCCAACGGCAGTCGCGCCGTATCAACCCGAATCTCATCCTGTCGGCGGCGGTGTGGCCCCAGCCTGAGTGGGCGCGCCAATCCAAACTGCAGGATTGGCTCCAGTGGTTCCAGTCGGGTTGGCTCGATACGGTCTTCCCGATGGCATATGACCGCGACACGGGCGTTTTCGAGACGCAGATAGCAGAGGTGTTGAGTCAATCAGAGGGGCGACCCGTGGTGGCGGGCATTGGTGCGTGGCAGATGAGTGCAGAGAGCGCGCTCAACAAGATTCGTGTGGCGCGTCGGCTTGGCGCACGAGGCTTCTGTCTCTTTTCCTACGACGGCATCACGCGCGGTGGAACCGATACAACCTACCTTGAGAGGCTGAGGTTCTTCTAAAAGCCGTACTGGGCGGGGTTCACAGGCTCGCCGTTGATACGCACCTCAAAATGGAGGTGGGGACCTGTGGAGTAGCCTGTACTGCCGACTCGGGCGATGGTCTGTCCCCGCTGAACCTCCTGACCGACACGCACCAAGATTGCTGAGCAGTGGGCGTAGAGCGTTGCGACTCCTCCACCGTGGTCGACAATCACCGTATACCCGTAGCCCCGAATGTAGCCTGCTTCCACCACCACACCGCTGTCGGCTGCCAAGATGGGCGTGCCGGTTGGCGCAGAGATGTCGATGCCCGTGTGCATCTTGCGCACTTTGAAGATAGGGTGGACGCGCATGCCGAATCCCGAAGTGATGCGCCCGTTCACAGGGCGGATAAAGCGTCCTGTCCAAGGTCGGTCGGCGCGGGCGCGTCCTGCACCGCGTTCCATCAGGGCGCGCAGGCGTCGGGCAATCGCCTGCGACTCGGCTTCCAACTCGGCGAGTTGACGCTCGTAGAGGGCGCGCTCTCGCGAGATGTCTTTCAATAGGTCGCGCTTCTCGGCTTGGGTTTCTGCCAGTTCAGTGGCTTGGCTTCGCAGATCGCGCTCCAGCCCTGCAATCTGTGCCACCAGCGCATCCATTCGTGCCTTCGCTTTGGCGATCGCTTCCTGGTCGGCGCGCACTTGGTCTAACAGTTCGCGGTCGGTGCGGATGATTTGCCTCAGCACATACCCTCGGCTACTCAGGTCGCGCATTGAGCTTGCGCCTGCCAGCACACTGAGATAAGAAACCGAACGATGTTTATACGCGGCGCGCAGGCGTTGGGCGAGCAGTTCCTGTCGACGCTGGAGCCGTTGTGTGAGCATCTCCAACCGCTTAGCTAACTCTGCCTGTTCCTTGCGGGCTTCGCTGAGGCGTCTGCGTGTCTGTTGAAGGCGGTTTGAGACGGAGCTAATCTGCTGGTCTAACTCGCTGATGTCGCGCCGAACCTTACGCTCTTCTTGGCGTTTCTTGTTGATTTCGGTGCGCAGTTTGCCCATTTGACCCTGAAGGGACTGGAGTTCGCTTTGGAGTTTTTGTTGCTGTTGTTTGGGGTCGGTCTGAGCGGGCGCGAGCAGAAAGAGCGCCACCAGCACGATAGCAAGCCAACTTCCGTGTCGCACGCCTCCCATAGCCTCAGTATACCCCCTGATGGAGTAGAATTCCACCGATGCGACAGGGCACGGTGATTTTGGCAGGAGGTGGAGGCACACCACCCGATGTACCCCGCCTGATTTTGCAGTTGGCGGGTGGAGCGAATGCGAAGGTCGTGGTGTTGGCGCATACGCAGGAGGATATCGAACGAGGGGGGCGTCGCTCGGCAGAGTTCATCCAAGAAAACGGCGGTCAGAATGTTCACGCGCCCAGCACGACAGACCCCGACGCGCTAACAGAGATTCTGAGCGACGCACGCGGAATATGGATTCCTGGTGGCGACCAAAACCGCCTAATGGCACGGCTTGGGAGTTCCGAGAAGTTCTTGCGGGCGGTGCGCGGGGTTTATGAGCGGGGCGGGGTCGTTGGGGGTACAAGTGCAGGTGCGTCGCTGATGGGGAGCCTGATGCCCACGGGTGAACAGTCCCCCGATGGCGACCTGAAAGTGGGCGCATGCACACTGGCGTCTGGATTGGGTATCCTGCGCAACTGTATCGTTGACCAGCACTTCCTGAAGCGTCAGCGTACCCAGCGCCTGCTCTGTGCGCTCCTACAGAACCCCGATTGCGTTGGGATTGGGGTGGATGAGGATGCGTGGGTCGTGGTGCAAGGGGAAATGCTCACAGCTCATCGGGCACAGGTTTTCATCGCGAGGGTGACGGGTAAGGTGCGCCAATCGAATGGGATGCTCGGCACGAACGACCTACGCGTCCAGATTGTCTTGCCCGGCGAGACCGTGCGCTGGCGAGGCTGAGGTATACTCGGAGAGGGTGAGCCGAATGACGAAGACACTCGCGCCGACACCGTCCAAGCCGAAAACTCTGCGCAGGCGCAAGATAACCGAAGAGGAGTTCCTGCGCCTGCCGAGCGATGGGCGCAAATACGAACTGGTCAACGGGGAGGTACACGAGGTGCCAGGAGGGCATGAACACGATGTGATAGTTTTCCGCTTGGGAGCGAAGATTCTGGGATGTCCTTCTGCTGAGCGGGGCTATGTTGCAGGCTCTCAAGCGGGCTTTCGGATGGCAGAGGGCAACATTCGCTGTCCCGATGTCGCATTTACACTCAAAGAGCGACTGAAGGAGGGGAAACCCTCACGAGGCTTCGAGGATATCGCTCCCGACTTGGCGGTGGAGGTGGTCTCGCCGTCGGAACGAGAGACCGACCTGTTGGCGAAGGTGGGCGACTACTTCGCGTCAGGTTCGCGAATGGTGTGGCTAC
>FWWM01002159.1_pt1 | contig 54803 bp, 52 predicted proteins | sample 2228351 | NCBI WGS metagenome assembly FWWM01 (sample SAMEA103939774, study PRJEB20133) | metagenome | reverse complement strand
GTTGTTGTAGGGGCGGGTTCAGAACCCGCCCCTACAACAACAACCGCCAACAAACGCCACGGTCTGTCGGAAATCGTGCGGCAATTAAAAACGTTTTCCGCCCGGCGCATCAACGCCCTGCGCGGCACACCCGGATTGCCCGTCTGGCAACGCAATTATTATGAACACATCATTCGCAACGAAGAATCCCTGGGCCGCATCCGCCAATACATTGTGAACAATCCGCTGCAATGGGAATCGGACAAGGAAAACCCGAATTCTGTAGGGGCGGTTCGTGAACGGCCCATACCAAAGGACGAACCATGGCGCATCTGAACGAGTCCACCGTCAAATCCGCCGCCCCCGCGTGGCTGGGAAGGCTCGGCTGGCGCATCGAGCACGGGCCGGAGATCGCGCCCGACGGGCCACGTCCGGAGCGGTCCGATTACGCCGAGGTGATTCTGAAAGATCGTCTCCGTCAGGCCCTGGCGAGCCTCAACCCAGAATTGCCGGCAGAAGCGATCGAGGACGCCTTCCGCCGCATCACCCGCCCGGAAGGGTCGACGCTCGAGGCCCGAAACCGCGCCTTCCACCGCATGCTGGTCGGCGGCGTGACGGTGGAGTATCGCCGGGAAGATGGCTCCATCGCCGGCCGGCAGGCCCGGGTGACCGACTTGGACAACCCGGAGAACAATGACCGGCTGGCGGTCAACCAGTTCACAGTGTCGGAGAACGGGCGGACGCCCGCGGCGAGCAATTAGGCCTGACCGAGGAAGAGGTGGCTTTGACGCCCTGGAGACGAACGACAGCGCCGTTAAGGTCCTTGGCGATGAGACACTCCGCGGTATTGCGCGGGAGCTCGTTGAAACGGTGCGCAACAATGTGACGGGCGACTGGACGGTTCGTGAGAATGTGCGGGCCAGGCTGCGGGTGTGGGTAAAGCGCATTCTCCGCAAGTATGGTTATCCGCCGGACAAGCAGGAAAAGGCCACGCAGACCGTGCTTGAGCAGGCGGAAGTGTTGTCAGAGGCGTGGGCGGTAGCGTGAAAGAGGTGCCTAACAACGGCATGCACCTGACGGGCTTTGCCCGCAGGTGATGCCGAAAGCGTTGGGCAGAAACTGGTTGTTGTATAGTGCCTAACGTGCACTGTGGTCAGAAAGAATCTGACGAGGAGGAAGAGACATGAATACTCTGAACGGGCTTTCATCAACCGAAGTGATCGAACGGCTGGCGCGCTATGGCCCCAATGCCCTGCCGGCACCGCGCCATCGTTTATTACGGCTGATTGGACGGCAATTCCGAGGCGTCTTCAATCTGCTTTTGCTGCTTGCGGCTGCTGTGACCTTTGCCCTGGGTGAGCCCATTGACGGCGCATTCATCCTGTTTTTCGTCTTTCTGGGCACCACCCTCAACCTGTATCAGGAATACAAGTCGAACGCGGCGGTGGACAAGCTCCAATCCTACCTGGTGCGGACAATCACCGTCCGGCGCGATGGACGTGATCAAGAAGTGCCTACCGACCAGATTGTCCCGGGCGATATTCTCAAACTGGAAGCGGGGGACATCGTCCCGGCGGACGCGATCGTGCGCGAGGCACGCAACTTACTGGTGGACGAGACCACGTTCACCGGGGAAAGCATCCCGGTGCCCAAGCAGGCTATCCCTGCGGAGGACCAAGCGATCCAGGATGCACATCGTCTTTTGCAGGGAGTGGTCATCGTGCGCGGGAATGCCCTGGCGGAGGTCACGGCCACCGGCACGAACACGCGTTTGGCCGCAATCGCAGCCCAGGCTTCGGCCGTGCCAACGGAAAGCGAACTCGTCAAAGGCGTCGGCCGCATCAGCACCTTCATCCTGCAAGCGACCCTGGCCACGCTCCTGTTCGTGATCCTGGCAAACATGTTGATCGAAGGCCGCAATGCCGATATCCCCCACCTGCTCATCTTCGTCATCGCGCTGGCTGTTTCCGTGATACCGGAAGCGCTGCCGTTGGTCCTGACCTTTTCCCTATCGCGGGGAGCGCTGCAGTTTGCCCAGAAGAGCGTCATCGTCAAGCGGCTTTCCTCGGTGCAGGACCTCGGCTCGGTCAATCTGCTCTGCACCGACAAGACCGGCACCATCACCGAGAATCGCCTGGTCTATCAAACCAGTTACCTGGCAAACGATTCGCGCTTTCATCCCCTGGTGCTGGCGCGTTTGGCGGCGCACGGTCTGGACAAGCGCAACCCGGAGCCGTTCGACCGGGCCATCGAGGAAGCCCTATCGCCCGAACAGCGGGCTGAGGCGGAGACCTTCACGGTCATCGCCGAGGAAGCCTTCGACCCCGCGCTGCGCAGCAACGGGGCCATCGTGCGCCATGCAGACGGCTCGCAGTTGCACATCCGCCGCGGGAGCCCGGAGTACTTTATCGAGCAGGGATGGGTCAAGCGAGAAGATATAGCAGCCTGGCTCGCCAATGAAGAGCGGCAGGGCCATCGGGTGCTGGGCGTCAGTTACGATGACGGCAGCGGGGCCCAATTTGGCGGGCTGCTCTCGTTTGTGGATCGCCTGAAGGATACCACTCTGGCAACAATCGAAGAGGCCAGGAAATTGAACGTAGCCATTACCATCATCACGGGCGACGCCCTGATGGTCGCCGAGGCTGTAGGGCGGGAAGCGGGGTTGGTCACACAGGCCGATGAAGTGATCGAGGCGGCCGCGTTCCTGGCTTTGCCTGCCCACGAGCAGCATAAGCGCGTCGGCTCCATCCGCGTATTCGCGCGCACCACACCTGAACAGAAGCTGGAACTGATTCAACTGCTCAAGGAACAATTCACCGTTGGCTTCTTGGGGGAGGGTATCAATGACGCGCCAGCACTGAAGGCCGCGCACGTTTCGATGGTGGTACAATCCGCGGCCGATGTGGCGCGCGAGACGGCCGATATTGTCCTTCTGGAAAACGATCTGCGGGTCATCGTGGATGGGATCCGCCTGGGGCGCGAGACCCATGCCAATACGCTCAAGTACATTCGCGCCACGTTGGTCTCCAACTTTGGCAACTTTTACGCCGTGGCGATTGGCTCGCTCTTCATTGAGTTCTTGCCGATGCTGCCCAAGCAGTTGCTGTTGCTAAATCTTCTCTCAGATTTTCCGATGATGGCGATTGCCTTCGACCGCGTATCGGACCGTGAAGTGGCCCATCCCCAACGCTATGACTTTCGTGCTCTCTACATTACCTTCATCACGCTGGGGTTGGTCAGCACCGTCTTTGATTTCCTTTACTTTGGGTTGTTCTACCGTATCTCGCCCGAGGTGCTGCAGACCAACTGGTTCATCGCCAGTGTCATCACGGAACTCTTGCTCCTGGCGTCCATCCGCTCCATGTTGCCCATCGAAAAAGCCGGTTGGCCGGCGCCGCTCATTATGGGTCTCTCTGTGGTGGCTTTCGTTCTTACCCTGGCGCTGCCGATGACTCCCTGGACGGCGGAGTTCTTCGAGTTCGTCAGGCCAGTGCCAGCCCATCTAGGGCTTATTGTGGCACTGGCGGTGCTCTACCTTGTCATTTCTGAACTTGTAAAGCGACCCCTGGTTCGTTTTCTGAGTAGACCATAGGGCGCATCTTGGTTTCTGCCCAACCCACGCCTCCACCTGATGCCGCTCCACTGCACGGCGCAGGTGAAGCGCGCGCCGTTGGGCGGCTAACCGGATAAGCGGAAACAATGCCCCGGGCAACCGGCATCCTGAACCCGGTACTGTTCCCGGGGCCTGGCTCTTTCTGGCGCTCCTGAGGGGGGGCAGAGATTGGCGGAATGCGCCCCTACCGTCTTTCCACCCGCCGCGTGTTCTTGCACTCCGGGTAACCACTGCAGGACAGGAAGGTCCCGTAGCGGCCGCGCTTCAGCACCATCGGCCGGCCGCACTTTTCACAGGTCTCTCCCGTCTCCTGGTTCGCCGGAACCAACTCCCCGGCCTGGTTGCGCACCAAACTGACGGTCTGCTTGCATTTGGGATAGGCCGTGCAGGCCAGGAAAGGCCCATAGCGGCCTTCCTTGACCACCATCGGGCTGCCGCACTTTTCGCAGGTGTACTCCTCCGTGCTGGGGGCCTCCTGTTCCACAGGGAGAATCTGGCCGTCCTCGCCACGGGAAAAGTCCTGGCTGTGGCGGCACTCGGGGTAGCCGGAGCAGGCCAGGAACTCGCCCCGCCGGCCCCAGCGGATGACCAGCGGCCGGCCACAGAGCGGGCAGGACAGGCCGGTCGGCTCGCTCCGCGCCTTGACCGTGGGCATCTCCTGGCGCGCCTGCTCCAGTGACCGGCTCAACGTCTCGTAGAACGCCTCCAGCACCGGAACCCGCCCCTTCTCCCCGGCGGCGATCTCGTCCAGAAACGCCTCCATCTTGGAGGTAAAGTCATAGTCCAGAATCTCGCCGAAATGCTCTACCAGGAGGTCGTTGACCAGCATCCCCAGTTCGGTGGGGCGCAGCGGCGAGCGACGCTTGCGCAGCTCCACCCGCTCGACATAGCCGCGCTCCTGAATCGTGGCCACAATTGGGGCGTAGGTGCTCGGCCGGCCAATGCCCCGCTTTTCCAACTCTTTGATCAGCGAGGCCTCGCTGTAGCGCGGTGGCGGCTTGGTAAAGTGCTGCTCCGCCCAGAGACGAATCAGGTCCAACAGGTCCCCCTCCTCCAGCAGCGGCAGGGCCTTTTCCTCCTCCTTTTCCTCCTCCGTGCTCTCCTGGTAGACGGCCAAAAAGCCGGGAAAGAGGAGCACCGCGCCGGTGGCGCGAAAAAAATAGGGCCGTTGGGCCGGCGGAAGGGCCGGGTCGCCGGCGGCGATCTCGACGGTGGTGCGGTCCAGAATCGCCGGGGCCATCTGCGAGGCCAGGAAGCGCCGCCAGATCAGGTCGTAGAGGCGGTACTGGTCGCGCGTCAGGAAGGAGCGAATCTTGGCCGGCTCGCGGAATACCGAGGTCGGGCGGATCGCCTCGTGGGCCTCCTGCGCCTGGGGGGCCTTTTTCCGATAGACCGGCGGTTTTTTCGGCAGGTAGCGCTCCCCCCAGCGGCCGGCGATATAGTCACGGGCCTCCTTTTGGGCCACGGGGGAGACGTAGGTGCTGTCGGTGCGCATGTAGGTGATCAGGCCGACGCTGCCCTCCTGGCCCAGTTCGATTCCCTCGTAGAGTTGCTGGGCCACGCGCATCGTCCGGCGGGGGGCAAAGCCGAGGTTGCGCGAGGCATCCTGCTGCAGGGTGCTGGTGATAAAGGGCGGACGGGGACGCTTTTGCGCCTGGCGACGGCTGACCTTGAGGACGTGGTAGGCCGCACCCTCCAGGTCCTGAACAATCGCCTGGGCGTCCTGCTCCGTCTTGAGGCCGAACTTGCCCAGCCGTTTTCCCCGCACCTTGTAGAGGGTGGCCCGAAAGATCTCCTCCGGCCTGCGCGCCTCTCCCTCGCGGAGGGCCCGGGCCAGGTCGGCCTCCACCGTCCAGTACTCCTGCGGGACGAACGCCTCGATCTCGCGCTCCCGCTCCACCACCAGCCGCACGGCGACCGATTGGACCCGGCCGGCCGAGAGCCCCCGACGGACCTTTTCCCAGAGCAGCGGCGAAAGGCGGTAACCGACCAGGCGGTCCAGAATACGCCGCGTCTGCTGGGCCTCGACCAGTTGCATGTCCAGTTCGCGGGGATGCCGAAACGCCTCCTGAATGGCCGGTTTGGTCACCTCGTGAAAGACCACCCGGTGCACCGGCTTTTTCCCCGGTCGGGTCGCCTGAACCACGTGCCAGGCGATCGCCTCCCCTTCCCGGTCGGGGTCGGTGGCCAGGTAAACCTCATCGGCCGCCTTGACCGCCTGGCGCAGTTCCCGAACAACCTTTTTCTTGGAGGGAAGAAGCGTATAGGTGGGCTCGAACCCGGCCTCCACCTCCACCCCCAGGCCGCTCTTGGGCAGGTCGCGGATGTGCCCCATCGAGGCACGCACCCGGTATTCTTTCCCCAGGTAGCGACCGATCGTCTTGGCCTTGGCCGGCGATTCCACAATGACCAGTTTTCCCGCCATCGTCGCTCCCCGTCGGCCGGGTAGGCAAGGGCATTGCCCTCACCCGCCCAGGTCAACCGCTAATTCCCATCGGTCAGGTCCATCAAGGCCATCGCCGCCGTCATTCCGGCCTCGTCGAGAATCTCGGGCTCGATCGCCGAGAGGTTGTCGGCCGGGGTGTGAATCTTGTCCATTTCGCCCATCTCGATGAGCAGCACTCCCGGGATGCCGGCTTCCAGGAAGGAGTCCTGGTCACTTCCGCCATAGTACTCTGGCACCGTGCCCACCCCCATGCGGTGGGCGGCGTTTTCGACGACATAGTAGAGGGTAAAGGAGCGTTCATCCTTCTGAAGCGCCAGTTCCCCCCGGTCGCCGGCCCCGACGACATCCAGGTTAAGCACGGCCACCGTGTTGGCCGGGGCGAATTTGGGGTGGCGGACGTAGTAGCGCGAGCCGACCAGTCCCAGTTCCTCCGCCCCCCATGCGGCAAAGAGGACCGTCTGTTTGGGCCGGTAGCCCACCTCCTGGAGTAACCGGGCCACCTCCAGGACGACGGCCACCCCGGAGGCGTTATCGTTGGCCCCGGCGTAGAGGGTGCCGTTCGGGTCGGGCGTCAGGTGGTCATAGTGGGCCCCGATGATGACCGTCTGCCAGGCATAGTTGGGGTCGCTGCCGGGGAGGTAGCCCAGGACGTTTTGGGTGGTGCGGGTGACGTAGGGGGCCAGGGGTAGCGATATGCGTACGCGCACCCCCAGGTCGAACGGCCGGATGAAGGGCTGCTGCCCCCGGGAGCGGGTCCGCTCGACCTGCCGACGAATCTCCTCAAGCGTGCGGCCGGAACGCTCCAAGAGGCGGTCGGCCACGCTGCTGCGGATGACAAAGGTGGGGATTTTCGGTTCGTCGGGACGGTCGGAGATGTAGGAGCCCTTCATCGTGGTGGGGTCGTCGTCCTGAGCGGGGATGAGCACACCGACGCCGCCGCGCTCCAGCACCTCGGAGATGGCCCGGGCGGTGCCCATCGCCGGGTCGGGGATGAGCAGGACGACCTTGCCGCGGATGTCTGCGCCGCGAAAGTCGTCCCGGTCGGGGGTGAGGCCGGCCTCTTTGTCTGTCGGGTGAAAAGAGATCCCCCCTAGGACAAAGACAACCTCGGCATTCTCCACCGCGCCGCCGCCGGCCGGCCCCAAGACGACCTCACGAAAGTCGTAGCGGTGGGTGAACGATTCCTGCGTCACCCCGCTCTCGTCCACAATCTCCAGGACCGGCGTATCCAGCAGGGTGGTGAAGGAGATGGGGAAGGTCTGAAAGTAGGTCTCGTCGTCGCCGGCCGGCAGCAGGCCGTACTCGGCAAAGCGGTCGGCGATATATTGGGCGGCGCGGTCAGCCTCGGGGGTGCCGGCCGGCCGGCCGCGCAGGTCGTCCGAGGCCAGGAACTGGATGTGCTCATAGGCCTGCCGCTCATCGAAACCGTCCGCCAGGTGGGCCATCGCCGCCTGCGGGCCGACGTTGTTCATCACCGTCATGACGACCAGGATGACCAGCGCCAGGACGGCCAGGGTGCGCCGGCTGTAGATGGCGCTGACCGGGATGCGGCCCTTTTCCACCAGGCGGCGCAGACCCTCTCCAAAGAGGTTGAACCCGAGGATGGCAAAGGCAAAGGCCGCCGCCGGGTAGAGCGGAATCCAGTACTTGTTGCGGATGTAACGCCAGGAGCCGGCCAGCATCGCCCCCCACTCGGGGACATCGAAAAAGCCGGTCGGCCGCTCGGCCAGTTCGCCGGTCGTACCCCCGCCGACAAAGATGCCCACAAAGCCCAGTTCGCCCAGAAGGAGCAGCACCCCGCTCATCTCCAGCGCGGCGAGGACGATCAGCGAGGTGACGACGTTGGGCACGGCGTGCCGAAAGATGACCGAGACCTCGGCAAGGCCGACGGCGCGGGCCCCCTCGATGTAGGGCTGGCCCCGCACCACCAGGAACTCGCTGCGGACATATTGGGCAATCTCGCCCCAGCCGACGAAGCAGAGGGCCAGGGCGAAACTGGCCATCCCGTTACGGATGTCGAACAAAAAGATCAGGAGCGCCCCCAGAATCAGGGCGGGAAAGGCCGCGCTGAAATCGGCCGCGGCCATCATCACCCGGTCAAAGCGGGAGCCGGCGTACCAACCGGCCAGCGCACCGATGACGCAGCCCAGGGTCAACCGGGCCGCCACCACCACCGTGGCGATCACCAGCGTCTGGCGGGCCCCGTAGAGGAGCAGGCTGAGGATGTCGCGGCCGCGGGCGTCGCTGCCCAGGGGAAACTCGGAGGAAGGGGAAAAGGGCGCGGCGGTCATGTCCCCGCCAATGCGCACCAAAGCGCGGGTCTCGAAAGGGTTGCGCGGGGCCAGCAGCGGCGCATAGAGGGCCACCAGGATCAACGCAAGGACCAGGGCAAAGCCCAACAGCAGCGGCAGATTGGTCACGACATCGAGGGCCGCCGCCCGCACCTTGCGCCAGCGGCGCAGCGGGCTGTGTTCCGGCTCAAAGGCCCGGCGCAGTTCTTCCCTCATCGGCCGGCCCCCTCCATCGAGGTCAGTCCCACCTCGCGGATGCGCGGGTCGAGGGCCCGGTAGGTCAGTTCCAGAATCAGGTTAATCACGATAAAGGTCAGGCAGAGCAGCAGCAGAATCGTTACATTGATCGCCGGCGGGCTGCGCAGAAAGGCCAGTTGGTACTCCCCCCGGTAGGTGCGGCTGACGCCCTGGAAAAAGACATAGCCGATGCCGTTCCAGCCAAAGAGAAGTTCGACCACCGGCAGGCTGCTCAGGGAAAAGCGCAGCGAGACCCCCGCCGCGGTGATGATCGGGACGGCGGCGTTGCGCAGGATGTGGCGTACGTTGACCTGCCAGGGGGTGGCCCCCTTGGCCCTGGCCGTGCGCACAAAATCGGCCTCCAGCAACCGGGAGAGGGTGGTAAAGGTGACCCGCGAGACCTGGGCCAGGGGACGGGCCATCAGCACCAAGGCCGGCAGGACGATGTGCAGGTCCCAACCGAACCCACCCACCGGCAGGATGCGAATGCCCCCGGAGACACGGTACCCCTGGATGACCGCGGCCTGCAAAAAGACGGCCAGAAAGAAACTGGGCACCGAGATGCCCAGAACGGCCACACTCAGGGTCACCAGGGGCAGCAGCCGTACCTGCCGCAGCGAGACAAGCAGAATCCAGAGGCCGGCCAGCAGCCCCAGCGAGATGGCCAGGGCAAAGAGCCAGCGCAGGACAGGGTCGGCCACCGAACCGTGCAGGAGCAGTTGCGCCAGGGCGGCCAGAAGGAGCCAGACCAGGCCCAGGAGGAGCACGCTGAGCCGGCGGGGGACACCGAGCCGCTCCCGAAAGGCGGCCAGCGCGCCCAGGGAGATGCCGGCCGGCGCGGCCAGAAGGAAAGAGAGGAGCAGCAGGCCCATGCTGCGCGGATAGAACTCGGTCAGCACCCGGCGGACATCCTCGGCGACCTGCGGGTTCTGCGCCCCCAGCCGGCCGGCGAACCAGTTCTGTAGATAGCGGCCCGTCTCCTTCAGCCCATCCCAGGTGGCCTCGCCGAACGAATAGTCGGGCAGGTACACCGAGCGGGTCCAAAACTGGGTCAGCATGAAAAAGAGGACGATTCCCAGCAGGATGAGCAGGTATCCCCCCAGTCGCTGCAGAAAAAAGAGGGCCAGGTCCACCCCCAGGGGGCGGTGGGGGGAGACGCTTTGTTTCCGGGCCGACAGGACGGTCATGTCTCACCTCTGCTGCCATCTACCCCCCATTCTATCACAATCCGGGACAGGGGCAAGTGGCGAAAAACACGACCCCAACCCGTGACACAGGATTCATCCTGCGCGGCCGGCCCAGCAGTCCCTACGGCGGAAGCGGCCGCCGTCTCCCCGCCCGGAAGGTGCTCCCTCCACACGCAGGGCAGCCGGCCTCCTTCAGCGCCTCAACCGTGGCAACGTCCCCGCCGGGGCCGACCCGCCAGGTCGCCCCGCACTGCCGGCAGCGATAAGCCCGCAGGGCCGGTCGTAGGTCCATCGTGTAGAGCGGGCCGTCGTAGCGGCCCTCGACCGCCGGCCGGGCCGCCGCCGTCGTCCGCAGGTGCAGGAACTGGCCGCTCCCGGCCAGGGTCGCCGCCCCGTGGTAGCGGTTAAAGTCGGGCGTGATCGCGAGCGGGGCCAGCCCCATCCCGGTGCAGAGGGCCACGACCTCCCGCTGCCCCTCGGGGTCGCGCGGGGCGAAGGAGAGAAAGAGGTCCCCGCCCTCCGGCCGCAGCCCCTCCAGCGCGCGCGAGAGAAAGAGGCGCAGGCCGGGGATCGTGTAGGGCGGGTCGGTCTCGACGGTGTCAAAGGTGCCCCGCAGCGCGGGGGGGAGCGGGTCACGTAGGTCGTGATGCACCGTCTCCACCGGGAAGCCCAGGGCGCGGCCGGCCGCGCCGATGTGCTCCAGGAAGCGGCGGTCCAGGTCCACCACGGTCAGCCGCCGCACCCAGGTGCCGCCTGGGGCAAGTGCCTGCCCCAGCAGCCCCACCGCCACCGCCACCAGGTCGTCATCCCCCAGCAGGAGGAGGGCCTTGCCCTCCAGAGCGCCCTCCCGGTACATGGCCAGGGCGCGGCGCAGGGCCGTCTCCGGGGTGCCGTGGGACTGGTCCAGGGTGGTGTCCACCGTGGGGTTGGCCCGGTGTGCCTCGGTGAGCCGTTCCAGGAGGGCGCCCCAGCGGTTGCGCTCCACCGGGATGCGCCGGCCCTGGCAGGTCGGGCAGAGGGGATCGTCGCTCGCCTGGAGGCCCAGCATCTCCCGGACAAAGGCGCGGCCGGCCGCGCTGAGGACGCTGCCTCCAGCAACGCGCTCCAGAAGGCCGGCCCGCTCCAGTTCGCGGCGCACGGCGGCGGTCACGGGGACCGGCCAGCCCAACCGCCGGGCCAGTTCCGCCGTCGGCAGGGGGGCCTCGCGGTAGAGGTGGCGCAGCAGGGCGGCCACGCCGGCGGCGCCTTCCCGCAGGCGGGCGGCTCGGGCAATCCGGTTGAGTCGTGGGTCCTGCTCGGCCATGTTCCTTACCTCGGATACTTGGGCGTATTATAGGAGAGGGGTCGCCGGACGTCAACCTCTGCCGGGATGTGGAGCAACTCGTTCGGGCAACTCGGAGTTGCTCGACCAGTTGTTTTATCACCATCGGTTGCTTCCTGCTCTCATTACATCTTACCGCAATGCCCTGTCGCTATCGGGACGTGCGGTGTGGCGGTACAGGGCGCGTGCTCCCCACCCTAGGAGCAGGAGGTTGACGGCAAAGGTGGCCAGTCCGGCAGCGTTATAACCCCAACCGGGCCAGAGTATGCCTCCCAGCAAGAGGGCCAGGGGAGGGATGAGCGCCCATGCGTTGAGCAGGGCCGGCGGCAACGGTTCCGGCCAGGTACTTCCCAGGAGAAGCAGCGGGATGAGCAGGAGGGACATATGGGTGTGGGCGTGCCGGGTCAGGGCGCAGGTGGCAGCGTAGGTGCCAAGGAGAGTCAGGGCAAAAGGCCAGGAAGAAGCTGGCTGCCGCCGGGTGCGGTGCCACATCCCGAGGGCTACCCCGGCGGTGCCCAGCATGCCCAACCCGGCCAGGCCCCAGGCCAAGCCGGCGGGTAGGAGCCGGGCCAGGTTGATCGCTATGGCGCGCCAGTTGGTCATCAGGTGGGGGTTGTTGCTAACCACGCCCCGCGCTGGTTCCAGCGAGGAAGAGGAGTTGTTGGGTCAGGGCCTGTAGTCCTGCCGGTCCCACCAGGGCCACCGAGAGCGCCAGGGTCAGTAGACCGCTCAGGACCAGGCCAGCGCAGGCCTTGAAGCGCCTTCCCAGGAGGAGCCCCGGCAGCACCAGGACCAGCAACTGGGGCTTGAGCAGCAGCCCGCCCAGCCAGAGGCCGGCGGCAGGTCTTTCCTCCGGTGAAAGGCCAGCCAGGATTCGCCGATTGGGATGAGCAGCCAGTGACTGACCTGCCCAAAGAACAGGTTGAAGTAGAGGGGCAGGGACAGGAGGAGCAGCAGGAACACTTGCCGGCCGGGTTGGGCCTCCAGTTGCCGCCACAGGCGGTACAGGTAGGCGGCCACAGTGAGCACGGTCAGGCCGGTCCATAGGAGAAAGCCTGGCCCGGGCGGAACCCACGCCGGCCAGAGCATAGGCAGGACAAAGGGGGGCAAATAGTACAGCGGTGCAATGAGGCACAGGAGACCGGGGGCGATGTAGCGCTCACAGATGGGGCGTTGGTACTGCCCCTGCAGGGCCAGGTCGTAGATGGAAGGGAACCCTTGCTCCCGCACGATCTGGGCGGTGGCATGGAAGGCCCGGTAATCGTTGCCCACGTAGGAAAAGAGACCGCCGCTCCAGATCGCCTTCAGTCCAAAGATGAGGTACAGGAGGATCAGGGCAACGGCGACCCGGATGAGCCAGCGATCGTCTAACGGGAAAAAGCGGTGCCGCGACACGCGAGACATAGGTCTGGCCCCATCGTTATACCTGGGTGGCTTTGTCCTCCTGGTCTTCGGGGATCTCGGCGGCAACACCCCCCCCGCGCCGGCGCAGGATGGCCTTGCGCACCTCCGCACCGACCATCGGAATCAGGCTCAGCGGCAGGAGCAGGGCCCATTCCTTCGCCGCCAGCGGCTCGGTGTGAAAGACCGGCTGGAGGAAGGGGAGGTAGATGATGGCCACGAGCACCAGCAGCGAGGTGGCGATTGCCCAGAGCATCGTCCGGTTGCTCAGAAGGCCCAACTCCCACAGCGCGGCGCGCTCGGAACGGGCCGTCAGTGCCCGCAGCAGTTCGGAGACGACCAGCGTGGCAAAGGCAAAGGTCTGGGCGTTGGTTATGTCGCCCTCGAACCAGTGCAGGCCCAGGGCAAAGGCGATCAGGGTCGCCGTGGCGATCAGGGCGCCCTGGGTTGCCGTGCCCCACCACATCTCCCGGTTGATGATCGGCTCCTCCGGGGGACGCGGCGGCCGTTTCATCATGCCAGGTTCGGCCGGCTCCATCCCCAGGGCCAGGGCGGGAAACCCATCGGTGACCAGGTTGAGCATCAGCAGGTGAATCGGCAGGAAGGGCAGGGCCGGGAGGGAGAGGACCGTTGCCACCAGGACGATCAGGATTTCACCGACGTTGCAGGAGAGGAGGTAATAGACGAACTTGCGGATGTTGGCAAAGATGACCCGCCCCTCTTCGACGGCGGCGACGATCGAGGCATAGTTGTCGTCGGTCAGGACCATATCGGCGGCTTCTTTGGCCACGTCGGTGCCGGTGATGCCCATGGCCACGCCGATGTCGGCCCGCTTGAGGGCGGGGGCATCGTTGACCCCATCGCCGGTCATGGCCACGATGTGCCCCCGCGCTTTGAGTGCGTCCACAATGCGCACCTTGTGTTCGGGCGAGACGCGCGCATACACGTCCACAATCGGAGCCAGTTCGAGGAACTTTTCCTCGCTCAACGTGTCCAGTTCCTCGCCGGTAAGGCCCTTCAGCCCCGGGGTGAACATGTGCAGGTCGTTGGCGATCGCCATGGCGGTGCGCTTGTGGTCGCCGGTGATCATGATCGTTTTGATGCCGGCCTGCCGGGCCGTGCGGATGGCCTGGCGCACTTCCGGCCGGGGCGGGTCGATCATGCCGGCCAGCCCCAAAAAGATCAGGTCCCCCTCCACCTCCTCCGGCGAGAGATGGGCGGGGACCTCTTCCAGCGGCCGGCAGGCAAAGGCCAGGACGCGCAGGGCGTCGCCGGCCATGCCGTCCATCACTTCCAGGATCGCCTGGCGCTCTGGCTCCTGTAGCGGGCGTACCTGACCGTCCTGGAGCAGATGCGTGCAGCGTTCCAGTAAAAGGTCCGGGGCCCCCTTGATGAAGGCCATATCGGGGCTGGCGGCCAGGAAGGGCAACCGCACCTCGGAGCCACCATCCGCCCAACGGTGGATGGTGGTCATCCGTTTGCGCACCGAGTCAAAGGGAATCTCGTGCACGCGGGGGAGGGCGGCCTCGACCTTCTCCCGCCACAGGCCGGCCTTGGCCGCCAGCACGACCAGCGCGCCCTCGGTGGGGTCGCCGACCATGCGGTAGCGCACCTCTTCTCCCTCCCGCTCGACCTTTTCCAGGCGGGCATCGTTGCAGAGCAGTCCGGCCAGGAGGACGCCCGTGAGCCCGCCCTCTTTTTTTAGGTCAACCGGCTGATGTCCCCCAAAAATCTCCCCCCAGGGCTGGTAGCCGCGCCCCTCCACGTTGTAGGCCTTGCCCTCGGCCCAGACCTTGACCACGGTCATCTCGTTCTGGGTGAGGGTGCCGGTTTTGTCAGAGCAGATGACGGTGGCCGAGCCGAGCGTTTCGACGGCCGGCAGGTTGCGGATGAGGGCGTGGCGACGGAGCATGCGCTGGGTGCCCAGGGCCAGGCAGATCGTCACTACGGCCGGTAACCCCTCCGGCACGGCAGCGATCGCCAAGCTCACCGCCGTCAGAAACATCTCCAGCAGGTCCTGCTGCCGGAGCAACCCCAGCGCAAAGATAATCCCGCAGACGACCAGGGAAACGATTCCCAGCCAGCGACCTAACTGGTCCAGCTTGCGCTGCAGCGGGGTGGGCTCGACCTCGTAGGAGCGGAGCATCTCGGCAATCAGCCCCAACTGCGTGTGGGTGCCGGTCGCCACGACGACCCCATTCCCCCGGCCGTAACTGACCACCGTGCCCATAAAGGCGCAGTTGGCCCGGTCGCCCAGGGGGACGTCCTCGTCCAAGACCTCGCCGGCCCGCTTTTCCACAGGGACCGACTCGCCGGTCAGGGCGGCTTCCTCGATGCGCAGGTTGGCCGCCTCGGCCAGGCGCAGGTCGGCCGGGACGTAGTTGCCCGCCTCCAACAGGACAATGTCGCCGGGGACCAGTTCGCGGGCGGGAACGTTCTGGACATGGCCGTCCCGGATGACACGGGCGTTCGGCGCGGCCATCTCCCGCAGGGCCCGCAGGGCTGTTTCCGCCCGGCTCTCCTGGACGACGCCCAGCACGGCGTTCAGGATGACGATGGCCAGGATCGCCGCCGCGTCAATATACTCCTCCTTGCCGCCCTCCGGCTTGAATATGGCGATCCCCAGCGAGATCGCCGCCGCGACCAGCAGGATGATCACCAGGAAACTCTTGAACTGCTCCAGAAAGCGCTTCCAGAGGGGGGTAGGAGCCTCCTCGGGCAGTTCATTGTAGCCGAACCGGGCCAGCCGTTCGGCCACCTGCTCCGCGGTCAGGCCGTGCTCCAGGTCGGTCTCCAGGTGCTCGCCGACCGCTTCGGCGGGCAGGCGGTGGGGGGGGATGGCGAGGATATCGTTGCCGGTCCGTGTTTCGCTCTGGCTGGCTGGTTGCATCTACTGGTCCTCCTGATCGAGCCGGAGATATTATACCTGCAAGGTGCTGCCGACGCAAATTGACTTGTCGGGGCTTGTCACCCTTCTCGGAGTATTGCTTTGAGTTGGGCAACAGGATTGGGGCGGTCGTGAGCGAGGATATCCCAGAGGATGTCCAGGTCTACTGCGTCGTAGCCGTGGATCAGTCGGTTGCGCAGGCCGATGATTTGCCGCCAGGGTATTTGGGTGTACCTGGCTTGCGTCTCAGCGGAAACACGGCCGGCCGCCTCTCCCACAATTTCCAGCAAGCGGGTGAGCGCCAATTCCAGTATGTGGTCCGAATCGAGGTCTGTCCGCTGCTTGCCGTTGCTGAGGGCGCACGCCTCCTGGGCTGCGTCCAGCATATGGCGTAAGCGTACCCGATCATCCTTGGGCGACATAGATCACTTTGGCCTCCGCCAGGACCTGGTCCCGAAAGTATTTGCTGAGGAAAGCGGGTGTGTTCAGATCTACCCGGCGGCCAAACAGTTTTCCCAGTTCCTGTTCGATCTCGAAAAAGCGCAGTCCTACCCGTGCACCCGGTTCAAACGCTACCAGTACGTCAATATCGCTGTCCGGCGTTAGATCGCCGTGTAACGCCGAACCGAACAATGCCAGCCTTCGGATCTGATGGCGGCGGCAAAACGCTTCCAGTTCCGCCTGGGGTACACGGATCTTGGCCTTCATCCTCTACCTCCGAACAGCACTCTGGCAAATTCGCCTGATCTGGCCCTGGGAAGGTATCCGTGGTTCACGGAGATGCCATTTGGGCCAGAGTTTCCCCACTCACGGTCTCCGGCGGAGGGCAACGAGGCCCTTTTTCCCCACCAAAGCAGCTTCGCCAGAGCCCAGATCCGAATTGCCCTGTGCATCGGCACCTTGCCTTCATTGTACCTGCTTCGGTGGCCCCTGTCAAATCTCTGGGGGAGGGTGCACGGCGAAAGTCGCGTCGGTGTGGCACGAATGGCCAGGGCCCGGCTGCAGGCACGTGACGCGCGCGTGCGATGGCGCCTTGTCGGGCCGGCTCTACGCGGCACGGGCGCCGAGGCCGGGCCCTTCCCGGCAGAGGCCAATGACTTTGATATGGCCGTGGGGAGGGTGTTTTCCCGGAACCGGGACCGGCCGGGATTTGCCTTCCGCCGACCGATCGGCCACAATGGCCGGTGGAGGTCTGAATGCGCTACCGGGTCCTGCCAGATGAATGCGTGGATGATCTATGCCGGGGAGCTGCTGCCCGGTGGAGGTCTGAATGCGCTACCGGGTCCTGCCAGAGGATTTCCAGGTCGAGGAGGTCATCCACCGGCCCCGGCAGGGGAACCGCTACACCCTCAGCGGGCAGAGGTTGGAGAACACCTGCGGCGGATGGGAAAAGCCCGCACCGCGGAACGACCGGGATGAACCGGCGGGGTTCGATTGGAAACAACGCCACCGGCCGGGCAGGCGAGGGACTACCCTCGCCCGCCCGGTTGAGCCGTTTTACCCACTGCTGCCGGCCGGTTCGGCCCGCGGGACACGCTTCCTAGGAAGGACCAGGCCAAAGACATTCCCCCAGCCCAGGGTGGCGACCAGGTTGAGCAGGAAAAAGAGAAACCCCAGGCCGGTGAGAATCGCCCCGATCACACCGACCACCTTGAAGGGATAGTAGGCCGCGGCCGGATAGAGCGTCCGCCGGAGCATCCCCTGTGCCCCGGCCATGCCCATCCCGTAGGCCATAACGACCGAGCCGACCATCCAGAACCAAAAGTGGGCCTTGGCCAGCCAGGTGTCGCGTACCTCGAGTTTGGTCAGCAGCGGCACCAGGGCATAGACCGCCCCAAAGAGGAGGCTGCCCAGGCCGGTGAGCAGGAAGGTGTGGGCGTGCAGCGCGACCACCCACTGGGTGTTGTGAAAGACGAGGTTCAGCCCCACGTTGGCCTGGAGCAGGCCGGCCGCCCCGCCCATGATAAAGCCAAAGATCGAGCCCAGGATAAAGCGGAGCGCGGGCGTGATCTTGAGCGGGCGGGCCTCCCAGATCGTCATCAGCACGGCAAAGATCGTCAGGCCCATCGTCAGAAACTCACCCCAGGTGACAAACTGGCCCGAGAGCACGCGCAACACCAGCGGCTGGGCCTGGTCCCCCAGGAGATGATGGCTCCAGACGAACATCGAGACGAGCAGGTCGGCCATAATAACGGTGCGCACCACCGCCTCCCCGTAGAGCCGCCGGCCGGTCAGGAGCGGCACCAGCAGGTACCACACCCCGGCCGTGTACATCAGCACATTGCCGTCGGCGACCATGTCCAGCCCCCACCAGAACCAGTTCTTGTAGAGGAGGGGATCAATCGCCGCCGGGTTGAGCGGTGAGTTGAGCAGGGCGGCCAGGCCATAGACCAGGATCAGGCCGCCGGCCGTCAGCAGGACGACGGCGTTGATTACCGTGTCCACCGACCCCCGGGCCACCGCCACGATAAAGACCGGCATGCCGTTGTAGTCCAGGTTGGGGGCGGTCTTGTCCTCTTTGCCCAGCCATTTCATCAGCCGGGAGATACCAAAGGCCGCCCGCAGGAACTGGCCGAGGCTGTACGCACCGGGGTTGCGCTTGCTAAAGACGGTGCCAAAGATGTTGTAGGAGAAGAGCAAGATGTTGACCATGACCATGGCCGCCCCGGTGACAAAGACGACGCTGCCCACTAGGGGCACGCGGTCGTACGAGACCGGCAGAGGCCAGTAGAGGGTGTAGAGGGCGTTGAACAGGCCGAAAAAGCCGGCCGTCCAGCAGGTCAGCACCCCGATGATCTGGAGCCAAAAGTTGACCGCGACCAGCCGGGGATGGCGGATTTCCGTCTTGAGCAGGAAGGGGACCAGAAAATAAAAGGCCCCCATCACCAGCAGGTAGGCAAAACCGTAGATGCCCACAACCGGGTGCGCGGTGAGCATGGCGTAGTAGAGTTCCTCCGAGGTGCCCTGAACCGGCCGAAGGTTGTTCAGGAACGCCTCCATCCCGTGCAGGCTCCCCGGCCAGGTCAGTTGCAGACGCATCAGGATCCCCTCGAACCCGGAAAGGGCCAAAAAGAGCATCCCCACCACGGCGTAGCGCAGGGTCCAGCCCTCCTGCCAGCCGATCCTCGTCCTGGTTTGGGTTGTTGCCGTTGCCATAGGGAACCTCCTATTGTGTCACCTGGAGAACGTCCGGGTAGAACATCTCCGAGTGTCTGGGCCCGGAGTATTCGGTGGAGCGCACATCGTAGAGGCCGGGCCGATCAAACTTCCAGACGATGCGGTTCTCCCGACCGGGGAGGACCTGCATCTGAAAAACCATCGTCCCATCGGGACGAAAGAGTCCGAACCCGTAGGTGACATCCTGGGAGGTGGCGATAAACTCGACATACTCCCCGGCGCGCACCTGGACGGGCTCTTCGGGAAAGCGGATCTGATAGTCGGCAAACTCCACGCGCACCTGCTGGTCGGGCGCCGGCCGGGACCAGAGCAGCCACTCCTGCCAGGGGACGAGCGGGGTCAGGGTGATCCCGTTGACCACGACGGCGACCAGGATGAGAAAGCCGAACCACAACTTTTCCTTCCGCTCCATCTCAGTCCTCCTTCTGCCGGACGCGGGCAGCAAAGAAGAGCATAAACAGCGCCACCAGCACAAGAAAGGCGGTATAGGACCACCAGACCAGATCGGTGATGTACATCGGTTTCCTCCTTGCACGGTTCAGCAAACCAACGACCGACAGTTCTGCCTGCGCACCTCCTTTCTTAGGTCAGGTCCCGGGTTCGTGCCGGAGATTCCGGTCGCACCGACGGAAAATTGGCCGCTGTTCAACCCCTCAACCCCCACCTTACCCCGGCAGCCGCCCCAGGGCCAGGAACAACGACGAGACCAACATATAGACGGAGGCCAACTTGAACAGCAGCCAGTTGCGCCGTTCTGTTGGCCTGATCCACTGGTACAGGGAAAGAGCCGCCAGGCCCAGTCCCATCGCCACGAGCACCCAGAGCACCGCCCGGTGGACCTGGAGCAGCAGGGCGCACCAGGTCAGGGCTGCGCTGTTGAGCAGGTTGGCGATCGAGATGACAGCACGGGTGGCCGGCCGGCCGTAGAGGTTCGGCCAGACCGGGATGCCGGCCCGGCGATAGTCCTCGGCATAGTGCTGGGCCAGGGTGAGAATGTGCGCAGGGATCCACAGGAGCACTGCGCCGGCCAGGAGCAGCCCGACCAGGTCCACGCGCCCCAACGCCAGGACGCGGCCGGCCAGCGCGGGCATGCCCCCGGCCACCCCGCCAAAGAGGATCGAGAGGGCCGTGCGCCGCTTCAGCCAGAGGGTATAGACGCCCAGATCAAAGGCAAAGCCGGCCGCAACTACCCCGCCAAACCCCAGGTCCAGGGCAAAGGCCAGCCCCAGGCCGGCCAGGGAGAGCCCGCCTCCCCAGGCGACCGCCTGGCCCAGGCCGATTCGACCTGCCGGCAGCGGCCGCCGGCAGGTGCGCTCCATGCAGCCATCCAGGTCCCGCTCGATGACCATGTTCAGCGCCGTGCAGCCGGCCACCGCCATCAGGAGGGCAGCGAGCATCCCCAACATCTCCCCCAGGTCCGGGCGCCAGCGAACGGTGAGCAAGTAGGCGGAAAGCCCCGTCCAGAGGAGCAGGGCGGTCTGGGGCGGCTTGATCAGGGCAAGCAGGTCGCCCAAGCGGAGCCGGAACGCCCGCCGTTTCCGGCCGAGCTTCAGGTCGTCGTTTTTCAGCAAAAAAGACATCCTCCGTCCTCCTTGGTCGTGATACCGAGGGCAGTGAGCCACCGCCCACACTCAGTCCCGCCGGGCACAACCCGGCAGGATCAACCGGACAGCCCGCTCGAAGAAAAAATAGTCCCAGGCCCAGTTGACCAGGACGAGCAGGCGGTTGCGGAACCCGATCAGGCGGACCAGGTGCACCGCCAGCCAGAGCACCCAGGCCGGGAAACCGGTGAAGGTGCGGCCAGGCAGGTCCACGACGGCGGCGTTGCGCCCGATTGTGGCCATCGTGCCGGGGTCGCGATAGCGGAACGGGCGCGGTTCCTGGCCGGCAGCCTGGCGGAGGATGTTCCGCGCCGCGGCCACGCCCTGCTGAATCGCCACCGGGGCCAGCATGGGCAGCGGCCGGCCCTCCTCCTCCAGGTAGGCCAGGTCCCCCACGATATAGACCTCCGGATGGCCGAGGAGCTGCAGCGTCCGCTCGACCGGCACGCGCCCCCCGCGCACCGTCGGCAGGCCCCAGCGGCCGGCCGCAGCATGGCCGCGCACCCCCGCTGCCCATACCGTCGTCGCCGTGGGCAGGACCAGGCCGCTTTCCAGGTGCACCGCCCCCTCCTCGACCCGCCGGACCGGCGAACGCAGGTGCACCTCCACCCCCATGCGCCGCAGCCGCTCCCGGGCGTACTCTTGCAACCGCTCCGGCATGCCCGGGAGCAACCGGTCACCGGCCTCTAGGAGGAGCACCCGCGCCCGGTCCAGGTCCAGGGTGGGGTAGTCTTTGGCCAGGGGGCCGCGGATGAGTTCGGCCAGCGCGCCGGCAAACTCGACGCCGGTGGCCCCGCCGCCGACGATGGCAAAGGTCAGATACCGTCCCCGCTCCGCCGGGTCGGGTTCGTGGGCCGCCGCCTCAAAGGTGCAGAGGATCTGGTTGCGCAGGGCGATCGCCTGCTCCAGCGTCTTGAGGGGAAAGGCATGCTCCGCCGCGCCGGGGAGGCCGAAAAAGTTCGTCTGGCTGCCCAGGGCCAGGAGGAGAAGGTCGTAGGTCACCTCGGCAGTGGTCGTGCGCACCAGGCGGGCCGCCAGGTCCACCTCCCGAACCTCGCCCAGTAAAAAGCGGACGTTAGGCCACGGCCGGAGGATGCTGCGCACCGGGTAGGCGATCCCCTCCGGCTCCAGTTCCGCCGCCGCCACCTGGTAGAGCAACGCCTGGAAGGTGTGATAGTTGTTCCGGTCCACCAGGAGGACCTCCAGGTCGGAACAGGCCAGCGTGCGGGCGGCCCAGAGGCCGGCAAAGCCGGCCCCGATAATCACCACACGGGGTCGCTGTGCCATTCGGCGCACTCCAAAACCGTAGCTACCTCGTTTCTTCGGCCAGTTCGTGGGCCATTTTGTGATAGTGCTCGTGGACGCCCGCCCCGATCTCCTCTTGCTCGACCCGCCCAAACGCCTGGGTAAGGTGCTCCTGGTCGGCCGGCGTCAGGATGCGATTAGCCATAGGATAGAGGATTTGGTCCTCTTTGTCAATATGCTGGCGCAGCAGGCCGACGTAGGCCTCCAGGTTTTCCACCACTGTGGATACGGCGGCGGTCTCTCCTGCCTGAGCCTGGGGCAGCGCTTCGGCCACCGCCCGCACCCGCGCCCGGCCCTGCTCATGCTCGTAGAGCATCACGGCGATCGGACCGCTCTCCGCCGACATGCCCCGCTTTTCCATCTGGACAAAGAGAAGGTCCTCCTCCTTGGCATGGTGGCAGCGGTCGGCAAAGTTGCGGATGAAATCCACCATCCGCTCAATGACCTCCGGCCGCACCTGCTCCGTCTGCCGCATCCGCCGGATCTCCCGTTCGGCGGCATCCAGTACGGTCAGGATGACCTGGTGTTCGTGCATCAGCGTCTCTGTCGGTCTCATTGGGCTACCTCCTTTTTCTCCAGGGTTCCCTGGTCACTACCCGCCAGGGCCTGCAAGACCTGCTCTCCAAAGGCCCGTCCCCAGGCTGCGGCTTGCGCCCGCTCCTCCGCCGTGGGCCGCCAGGTCAGGGCAAGCCCCTCCTGGACGACCTGGACCCCTGCCTCCTGGAGGGCCTTTTCCAAAAGCGGAACCGCGCCGCCGCTCCAGCCGTGCGAGCCAAACGCTGCGCCGATCTTGTTCACCGGCCGCAGACCGATCAGGTCCTCCATCAGCGCGGCGACGTTCAGAAGCAACCGCCGGTTGTGCGTGGGGGAGCCTACGATCAGGCCCTTGGCCTCCAAGAGTTCCCCAACGACGGTCGTGTGGTCGGTCTGGGGAACAGGCAGGATGCGGGCTTGTACGCCGGCCTGGGCGATTCCCTCCCCGATGGCGTGGGCCATCTCGGCGGTGGAGCCCCACATCGTCTCATAGACCACAATCACCCGGGGGAACGCCTCCCCCTGGGCCCAACGGAGATAGCGGTCCACAATCTGGAGGGGGGCTTGCCGCCAGATGAGGCCATGGCTGGGGGCAATCGTGCCGATCTCCAGTCCCAGGGCCTGCACCTCCTCCAGTTTGCGCAAAATCAGTCTGCTGAAGGGGGTGAGGATGTTGGCAAAGTACTTGCGGGCCTCGTCCCACAGTATGGCCGGCTCCACCTCGTCGGCAAAGCGTTCCGTCGAAGCCAGGTGCTGGCCAAAGGCGTCGTTCGGCAGGAGCAAGCGGTCCTCAGGGATGTAGGTGAACATGCTGTCGGGCCAGTGGAGCATCGGGGCCTCTAGGAAGGTCAGCGTCTTTTGTCCCAGCGGGAGGGTATCCCCGGAACCTACAATCCGGTGCTCCCAGCCGTTGGAGAGGTACCTGGCCAGCGTCTCGGTCGCCCGGCGAGAATGGACTAGCACCGCTTGCGGAGCCCGGGCCATTACCGCCGGGAGCGCACCGGAATGGTCCGGCTCCCCATGGTTGACGATCAGATAGTCTATGCGGCTCGGGTCAACGATCTCGGCAATACGGCGGAGCATGTCCTCTTCAAAGCCCTGCATCACCGTGTCCACCAGGGCAATCCGCTCGTCCACGATGAGGTAGGCGTTGTACGAGGTTCCCCGGTGGGTATGGTAGGTGTGGCCATGAAAACGGCGCACCTCCCAGTCTATGGCACCGACCCAGTATACCTTGTCCGTGACCTGCACGACCATTGCTTGCCTCCCACGTGCCGGTTTATCCAAGTACCCCAGACAAGGCCGGCACGAACTTGCGAAACCGTGCGCTCCTGGCACAGTGAGGTACCGTTACCCCTTTCGGTTCTGGTTTCAGTTTACCCGGATCTGGCCCGGCCGTCTACGACAAAAGTCGTATTTGTGAATTTGACAACGAACAGGATCGGGTGTATAATCAAAACATCTAAATATGTAGATAGAGGGATAGTTCGATGGAACGTCCGTTGGAACGCGAGATCAATCTGCTGCACGCCCAGGTCTGCCGGGGGTTGGCCGACCCCAAGCGCATCCTCCTCCTCTACGCCCTGGCCGACGGCCCGCGCTGTGTCTCCGAGCTGGCCGAGTCCCTGGGGTTGCCCCAGTCCACGACCTCCCACCACCTCAAGATTTTGCGGGATCGGGGGATGGCGCAGACCGAGCGGGACGGCACGACCGTCTATTACTCCCTGAGCGATCGGCGGATTATCCAGGCCCTCGACCTGTTGCGCGGGGTCCTGGCGGATACGTTGGAACGTCAGGCCAGTCTGGCCGGACATCTGGAAAGGTAACGCAAAAGGAGGGTTGTCATGAGCGAGAACGGTCCCAAGAAGGCGTCCATCATCCTCTTCAGCGGAGATATGGACAAGGTCTTTGCCGCCTTTACGATCGCCTCCACGGCGGCCGCCAGCGGGATGGAAACGACGATCTTTTTCACCTTCTGGGGGCTAAAGGCGATTCAGAAGGGTGGGCTGACCGGCAAGGGCTTTCTGGCCCGGATGCTGAGCCTCTTCAACCGGGGCGGGCTGAACCGTCTGGGCCCGTCCAAACTGGGCATGGCCGGCCTGGGGCGCATCCTGTTCAACATCATGATGAGGCAAAAAAAGGTTGCCTCCCTGGAACAGTTGCGCCAGATGTGCCTTGACCTGGGGGTCAAGTTCCAGGCCTGTCTGACGAGCATGTCGGTGATGGAGATCGAGCGCGAGGACCTGATTGACGAGGTCAGCGACGTGGTTGGCGCGGCCACCTATATCGCCACGGCCAAAGACGCCGCGATCACGCTGTTCATATAGACGTGGGCACGTTAGAACGCTCGAACGATCTTTTAAGGAGGGTTTAGATGTCCAAAGAAGTACAAGCCGATCTGGAACTCGACCTGAAGGGGCTTCTCTGCCCGATGCCGGTCGTCAAGATCGCCCAGGCGATCAAAGAGGTGGAGGTTGGTGCGGTGATCCATGCCGTCGCCACCGACCCCGGCGTGATGGCCGACATCCCGGCCTGGACGCAGAGCACCGGCCACGAACTGGTCAACATGCAGCCCGGCGCCGGGGTGATTGACTTTTGGGTGCGCCGGACGCAATAGGCCGGCTCAAGGAGAACACGATGGCGTTTAGCGAGTTTCAGCATCTGACCCACCTGATCGGCACCTCGATTCTGGTGGGGCTGTACCTGCTCCGGCTCTTTTCCCTGATGCGCCGGCGCATGGCCCAGGACCGTTCACCGGACCCCAAGGGGGAGATCCTCAAAGGGGTCGGGCAGGCCTTTCTCACCATCGTCATGCCCTGGAAGATGGAGAGCACGCGCAAGCACTGGACCCGCTACCTGGAGTTTGTCCTCTTTCACCTGGGCGTCTTGGCCAACATTGCGGCATCGTTTGCCGTGACCTACGTGCCCGACCTGATGGTGGAGACGGTACGGGCAGTCTTGATCGCCCTGATCGGGATGGGGCTGGTGGCCGGCTCTGTCCGCTTTGTCCGGCGGTTGGCCCGACCGGAGATGCGGGTGATCAGTTCCCTTGACGACTATATCTCCATCTTTCTCGTCCTGCTCTTCCAGTTGTCGGGGGTACTGGCTCTCCTGGAGATCGGCTGGGCCTTTGTGGCTTACTTTGTCCTGGCCGCCTTTTTCCTGGTCTATGAGCCGTTCAGCAAAATCCGCCACTACATCTACTACCCCTTTGCCCGCTTTTTCTACGGCAGCGAGTTCGGCCGCAAAGGCATCCTGGTCCGGGAGGTGCGCCATGACTGAGGAGCCCAAGACCCGCTTTACCTGCGAGGATGTCGAGACGGCCCTGGCCGTTTTGGACAAGGAACTGACCCGGCAACTCTCTACCTACCTGCATGTCTGCGCCCACTGCGGGTTGTGCAACGACTCGTGCCACTACTACGTGGCCCTCGAAGAGCCGAAACTGGTGCCCACCTACAAGTCGGACCGCCTGCGCAACATCTGGAAGCGCCGCTACGACTGGCTGGGGCGGTTCCTGCCCTGGTGGGTTGGGGCGGTGGACCTGAACGAAGAGCGACTGGAAGAGATGTATCAGGTGGCCTTCCGGGACTGTACGATGTGTGGCCGCTGTGTGGTCAACTGCCCCTTTGGGGTAGACACGCGGGCGATCATCCGCACGGTTCGGGCGATGATTACGGCGACGGGCAAGGCCCCCGAGATCCTGGTGCAACTGGCCGATGCCGCGATTGCGCGGGAGCAGAACCTCTCCTTCTTCAAGGACTTTTACCTACAGCAACTGAAGGGGATGGAGGCCCAGTTGCAGGAGGAGTTGGGCGACCCCACGGCCCGCATCCCGGTGGAGGAGCCGGCCCGGGTACTCTATGTGCCCCTTTCCGGGGCACACACGATCCTGCCGGCCGCGGCCCTCTTTCACGCCGCCGGCGAGTCCTGGACGCTGAGCCTCTTTGAGGCTTCCAACTATGCCGTCTTTATCGCCGACGCGGAGCGGGCCAGGCGGATTGCCGACCGCATCGTCAACGAGGCCAGGCGGCTGGGGGTGGAGGAGATCATCATCACCGAGTGCGGCCACGCCTACTCCACCTACCGCTGGAGCGCGCCCAACTGGTACGACGAGCCCTGGTCCTTCAAGGTGCGCAGCCTGGTCGAGGTCATCTCCGACTATGTGCGCACCGGCCGCCTGGACCTGGCCCCGTTGGAAGACCTGGGTGGCGTGACGCTGCACGACTCCTGCAACCTGGGCCGGGCCGGTGGGCTCTTTGAGGAGCCCCGCGCGGTCATTCGCACGGTTGTGGACGATTTCCGCGAGATGACCCCCAACCGCGAGTACAACTACTGCTGCGGTGGGGGCGGGGGGCTGGTGGCCAACCTGGAGTACTCGGAGCGGCGGCTGGCCGCCGGCCGGCCCAAGGCCGAGCAGATTCGCGCTACCGGCAGCCGCCTCGTGGTCGCCTCCTGCGACAACTGCCGGCACCAGATCAACGAACTGAGCGAGCACTATGGCCTGGGGGTCGAGGTGATCGGCCTGGCCGAACTGGTGCTTCGCTCGCTGAAAAAGGCACGGACGGAGCGGCCGGCCGTCCCCACAGCAGTGGACGCGGGGGTGGCCGCGCCGGCCTAGCAGCTCTTTCCTCCACGGCTTTGAACGACTTGTTCGGGCAACCCTGGGGGTTGCTCGAACAAGTCGTTCTACAAGTTGAAAATTGCTGAAACCGGTGGTAAAATATGGCCCGTGGAGGTGCAAAATGCCCGATGACCTGATGACCACCCGGGAACTACAGGAACTGCTGCGCCTGGACCGGACGACGATCTACCACATGCTCGGCGAGGGGGAACTGCCCGGCTTTAAGGTGGGCGGGCAGTGGCGCTTTTCCCGGCGGGAGATCGAGGCCTGGCTGCGACAGAACCGGCCGGCCGAGGAAAAGCCCCCGCCGGTACGGCCCTCCCCCGATATCCTCCCCGTCGGCTGCATCCAGTCGCTCCAGGCGATCTTGGCCGAGGCGATGGCGGTCGGCTCAATCGTCACCCGCTTGGACGGTACGCCCTTGACCCAGATCAGCAACTCCTGCGCCTACTGCAACCTGATTCTGGACACGCCCCGAGGCTTTCAGCGCTGTATGGGCTCCTGGCGGGCCCTGTCCGCTCAGGCCGAACGCAGACCCCACCTGCAACGCTGCCACGCCGGCCTGCTCTATGCCCGCGGACGCATCGAGGTCGAGGAGGAGTTTGTGGCCATGGTCTTTGCCGGCCAGGTTGTGCTGGAGAACGACCTTTCGGAGGCCGCGGCGCGCCTGGAGGAACTGGCCGCGGACTGCCGTCTGGACCCCGCCGCCCTGCGCCAGGCCCTGCCCTCGATTCGCTCGGTGGCCCTGCCCCGCTCCGAACGGCTGATGCGCCTCCTGGAGCACACCGCCGACACCCTCTCCGAGATCGGCCGGGAGCGGCTCGTCCTCCTGCGCAAACTGGAGCATATCGCCGAGGTGGTCGCGTTGTAGCGGGGGGCGCCGGGCGGGCGGTTGGGGCGTTTTGCCCACAGGAGCGACGCGTGCAGGGGTTGGAAAAATGGGGCAGACAGGGCTCTAACACGCAACCCGTAACTTCCACGTATATCCATATTTTTCAATATTCCGCTGTTGACAAATATGGTGAAAAGTGGTACAATGCACCCAAAGCCAAGGAGGTGCGTCTGTGGAGACTGTCAACGAGCGTCTGGAACAGGAGGTGCAACTGCTACACGCCCATATCTGCGAGGGGTTGGCCGACCCCAAACGGGTGCTCATCCTCTACCTGCTGGCCTACCACCCCCGCAACGTCACCGAACTGGCCGAGGCGTTGGACGCCCCCCAGTCCACCGTTTCGCACCACCTCAAGGTGCTGCGCGACCGCGGGCTGGTCCAGACCGAGCGCGACGGCACGGCCATCTACTACTCCCTGGCCGACCGCCGCATCATCGAGGCCCTGGACACGATGCGGGCCATCGTCGCCGACATCGTGGCCCACCGGGCCGGCCTGCTCCTGGGCGGCCAACTGGCCGACCTGGCCGAGACGGCCAGCCTGGAGGCAGAGGGCTGAACCGGAGGCCCCACCATGCGCCGCATTGCCGTCCTGACTGACGATGGCAAAAGGGTGAGCCCCCACTTGGGCCGGGCCCGCTACTACCTAATCCTCACCCTGGAGGGGTGGAAGGTCATCCACCAGGAGATGGTGGAGCGCGGCGACCTGCTCCCCCCGGCCGGCCGGCACGACCACCACACCCCCGGCGACTGCCACGGCTGCGGCGCGGCCGCCGCCGCCCACCACCAACGCCTGCTCCAACCCCTGGCCGGGTGCGAGGCCCTCCTGGCCGGCGGGATGAGTTGGACCGCCCGCACCGCCCTGATCGAGGCCCAGATTACACCGGTCCTGACCGATATCCGCAGCGTCAACCAGGCCCTCTTTGCCTACCTGGAAGGCTCTATCGAGGACCGCCTGGAACGACTGCACTAGTTTTTTTAAAAAGCAAAAGGAGGAACTGAACGAAATGACCCGCCTGAACGAGAAACAGATCGCTTGGCTGCAGGGACGCTTCCACAACCGCGTCCGCACCGACCGGACCGAGTGTAAGGTCTACGGTCACGACGTCGGGGTGTTGCCCCCGCTGGTCCAGCCGCTGATCGGCAACCCCCTGGCCGACGCCGTTGTCCAGCCCAAAGATGAGCAGGAACTGGTGGACTTGGTCCGCTGGGCCGCCCAGGAACGCATCCCCCTGATCCCCCGCGGCAAGGCTACCTCCGGCTATGGCGGTATCCTCCCGCTCAAGGGAGGCCTCATCGTGGACTTGTGGCGGATGCGTGCCATCCTCTCGGTCAACCCGGAGAGGCAGACCGTCACGGTCCAACCGGGGATCGTCTGGGAGGACCTGGAGCGGGACCTGCACAAGCAGGGCCTGGACCTGCGCCTCTACCCCTCCAGCGCGCCCTCCTCGACGGTGGGCGGCTGGTTGGCCCAGGGGGGATATGGTTTTGGCAGTTTCGAGTACGGCCCCTTCCGCGAGAACGTCGTCTCGGCCCGGACCGTCCTCCCCACCGGCGAGGTCAACTGCTTCAGCGGGGAGGACCTGGACCTGATCTCCGACGCCGAGGGGATCACCGGTATCATCAGCGAGATCACACTGCGGGTGCGTCCGCTGGAGGAGGAGGTGGTCATCGGGGCCCGCTTTGGGGAACCCCGCTGGCTGCGGGCGGCGGTCGAGCAGGTGGTGAGGGAGGGGCTACCGGTCTGGTCGGTGCAGTTTATCAACCCGACGATGGCCCGGTTGAAGAACCAACTGCCGCCGAAACTGGAGCACGGCCATCCGGCGGAGGAGGAGCGCGTCCCCATCCCCGAGGTCTATTGTGCCGGCTTTGTCTTTCCGGCCTCGCGGGAGGCGCAGGTGCGGCCGGCCCTGGAGCGCATCCTGGCCGAGAACGGCGGCGAGCGCTGCCCCGCAGGGGTGGCCCGGCACGAGTGGGAGGAGCGCTTCAAGGTGCTGCACGTCAAGCGGCTGGGCCCCTCCCTCATCCCCACCGAGGTGGTCGTCCCACTGGAGAAACTGGACTTGCTGCTGGAGGAACTGGAGGGAAAGGTGCGCCTGCCCCTGGCGATTGAGGGGATGGTAGCCGGCGGGGAGAACCCCCAGGTGACCCTGCTGGGCTTTATCCCCCACGACCAGCGCAACTTTTCCTTCAACCTGGCCTACGGCCTTTCGCTGGTGGCCATCGAGCGGGCGAAAAGGCACGGCGGCCGGCCCTACACCACCGGCCTCTACTTTGCCCACGAGGCCGAAACAGTCCTGGGACGTGAGCGGGTGCAGCGACTGCGCGCCTTCAAGCAGCAGGTGGACCGGGCCGGCATCATGAACCCGGGCAAGGTGCTGGGGAACGGCCTCCTGGGGGCCTTGATGCGCACCGCCGGCGCGCTGGAGCCGCTGGTGCGGCCGTTGGGGAACCGGGCCCGCTCCCCGGTGGGCGAGCGCATCGCCGGCGCCGGCCGGCGCGACATCCCCGATGACGTCGCCTGGTACGCCTACGCCTGCGCTCAGTGCGGCTTTTGCGTCAACGAGTGCGACCAGTTCTACGGGCGGGGGTGGGAATCCGAGTCGCCCCGGGGCAAGTGGTTCCTCCTGCGGGAGTACATGGCCGGCCGGCAACCGCTGGACCAGACCTTTGTCAACAAGTTCCTGGTCTGCACCACCTGCGAGGTCTGCAACGTCGAGTGCCCCCTGGAACTCCCCAACGAGCCCTCCTGGCTGCAGATGCGCGGCCATCTCATTCAGGAAAAGGACCGCCTGACCCTGCCCGCCTTTGAGGTGATGCGGGCCTCGCTGAAGAAGGAGCGCAACATCTGGGCCTCCTACAGCCGCGACCGGGCCAACTGGGTGCCCGAGGATATCCGCCCCCACATCCGTGAGCGGGCCGAGATCGCCTACTTTCCCGGCTGCACCGCCTCGCTGGTGGAGCAGGATGTGGCCCAGGGGACGGCCCGTCTGCTCTATGCGGCCGGCGTCGAGTTCACCTACCTGGGCGACGGCGAGGCCTGCTGCGGCATCCCCATGCTCGTTGCCGGGATGTGGGAGACCTTTGAGGAGATTCTCCGGCACAACGTCCGCGGGATGAAGGAGCGCGGCGTCAAGACGGTCGTCACCTCCTGCCCGGCCTGCTGGCTCTCCTGGAAGGTCTACTACCCCCGGTGGGCCGAAAAGTTGGGCATGGACTTGCCCTTCGAGGTCAAACACTACTCCGAGATCCTGGCCGAGCGGATTCGGCAGGGCCAGCTGCAGTTCACCCACCCGGTGGAGATGCGCGTCACCTGGCACGACTCCTGCCACATGGGCCGGGCCGGCGGCATCTACGAGCCGCCGCGCCAGATGCTCCAGGCGATCCCTGGCCTGGAACTGGTCGAGATGGAGCACAACCGCGAGCACGCCCACTGCTGCGGGGGCGTGCTCAGCCTCCTGGACAACCCCGACACGGCCAAGGTGATCGGCGATGTGCGCGTCCGCGAGGCCGAGGCCACCGGCGCGGAGGCGATCATCGCCTCCTGCCCCTGCTGCGAGGTACAGTTGCGCGTGACGATTGACAAGACGGAGCGGGACCTGCCGGTCATTGACCTGGGGCACATCGCCTCGGAGGCGTTGGGCCTGCCGGCCTACGACCCCACCCAGTATGCTCTAGAGCAATGGCAGACCTTTGAGGCGATGATCTGGCTGCTCAAGCCCGAGGCGATGGCCGGCCTGATGGCCGAACTCCTCCCCCAGATGATCGAGGCGATGCCCGGCATGTTCCGGGGGATGATGAAATTTGTGCGCCGGGCCCCCAGGCCGGTGCGCGAAGCGATGATCGCGATGATAAAGCCGCTGCTGCCGCCACTCTTTCCGATCCTGCTGCCGGGGATGATGCCCAAGGTACTGCCCGACATGCTGGAGGCGGTGGGCCGGCGCGTGCCGATGCCCCCGCATATGAAGGAGCAGATGCCGGACCTGTTGCCGATGGCAATGGACAACCTCCTGCCCAAGATGCTCCCCATGGTCATCCCCCACTTTATGCCCAGGATGGTGGCCTACCTGCGGCAGGAGGAGGGGGCGTCGTCGTAGCCGCGGCCGGGAGGGTCGCCGGCGGACGTTTACTCCCTGCCCTGCCCCAACCGCAAAAAGGCCGTCCCCGGCGGGAGAGCGGCACTTCCGCCCCCACGGGCCACCAGACCTGGCAGCAGAGGCCACACACCGCGCACCACCTGGCCCGGAACGTGCCGTCTCCTTCCTGCTCGCATCTGCAGCAGGAAGGCCTTGTCAGGATGACGGAATGAAGGCAACGGCGACTTGTTGCCCTGGTCTTTCCCTTGTGATATAATCAAATCAGTTCCGTGGGAGGATGCCCCCACGGAAGGAGGTCTGATGAGCACAACCCACCGCCACACCGGACTCAAGGTTGCCCTGGGGATTCTCGCCTTCTTTACCCTCCTTTCCCTGGCGGCCAACGCCTTTCTCCTCTGGCTGCTCTGGAACGGCTGGCAGGTTTACCAACAGCAGGTCCCGACCATCCTGGAGGAGGCCGTCTCCCTGGGCCGTTCCCTCCAGGAGCAGGTGCGTGAGCCGCTGCGCATGGAGATCCCGGTGCACCAGGAGATCACCATCCAGAAGGAGGTGCCGATTAACCACACCGTCCAGGTGGTCATTGACGACGTCGCCTCGGTGGACAAGACCTTCCATTTCGAATGGGACCTGCCGGTCGTCGGGCTGGTGACCAAGACCCTGCCCGTGCACCTAGATGTGCCCCTGCATATCGAGACCCCGGTGCACGTGAGCACGACCGTGCCGCTTTCGCTGACGGTTCCGGTACATCTGACCGTGCCGGTCGAACTGGACTGGATGGACCTGCCGCTGGGGCGGGAACTGGCGCGGTTGGGGGAGATGCTGGAGGGGTTGGCGAGGCAGGAGCAACCGTAGGATGCGGCGGGACGGCGACAAAGCCAGGTTTTGTACCCATTGTGGTTCTCCCCTCGCCCCAGATGCCCGATTCTGTGGGCGTTGTGGCCGGCCGGTTCAGACGATACCGCCGGCGCCATCCCCGGCAACACCGCCCCCGCCGGCGGCCCCAACCGAGCCGATCCTGGGGATCATCAGCCTGCAGCGGCAGCGGGGATTTCTGGGAGGTCGTTCTGAACTGTTCAATATGGTCGTGACCCCGCAGCGGCTTGCCCTGATCGCGGTCTCGAAGCAGGTGAGGAACGAGGCGATTCGCCTGGCGCGTCAGCAGGCCCGCTCCGAGGGCAAACGGTTTTTCGGCCAGATCGGGGCGCAACTGGGCTGGTTGCAGGTGCTCTACCGCCGGTACCAGGAAACACCGATAGACCTCCTGCTGACGCAGAACCCCGGCAGTTTCGTGCTCCGCCCCCACGAGGTTCGTTCTGTCCGGCTGCGCGGACCTGGAGGCTTTCGCCTGGGTGTCGGCACAGACCCGGATGAGGAAGAACAGCCCGAGATGACGCTCGAGACCGCTGCGGGCAGGCAAACCTGGACCCTCGTCAATATCTCGGTCCGGGATGCCCGAAATATCCTGGAGCAGGTACTGGGAGAGGCTGTGCGGTAGTCTTTCCGCTTGCAGGTTTGCGGAAAAATGCTCTTTGCCCCCAAAGGCCCGGTGCAATTTGCGCCGGGCTATACCTTTCCAAAGAACTTTCCCAAGAGGTCCCCACGGTGTCGCTCTTTATACTGCGAGCAGCGTTGGATCAGATGGGTGCTCGTAAGGAGGTCACCATGAAGGACCGTGTCAAGATCGTTCTCGGGCGGTATGCCAACCCGCAGTACCTAAAGTGGCTTTTGCTCCTGCTCGGCCTGATCGGTATGATTCTGGGAGCGGGAGCCCCCGATGCCTGGGGTGGCCCTGGCAGTGGTGGCGGCTAATTCGCTTTTCCGCCTTGGGGAGGGCCGCCGTCTGGCGCGGCCGACGGGTAGCGTCGAACCCGGCCGGCCATCGCGGCAGCCCGATCCGATTTTCCCTCCTGCCCCAGGGGAAGACGGCCCTGCGCTTCAGGGGCACTGGGGCAGGGGAAGAGGACTTGTAAGGAGCCTGCCGGGAAAGCCGGGCTTCCCCCGCCGTTTTCCCCGGTTCGCCCGGCGAAACCCTGCCAGGGGGGCCGGCCCGGTCTCACCCAGGTCGGGCCGCCCCCCCCCTCCCAATCGAGGAGGCCGGCCATGATCCTCTTTGTCGTCCTGATCGTTGCGGTGCTCGTTGCCCTTCTCCGAGGGGGGCGGCCCTCCCGTGCCCCGGCGGTCTCGCTGCGCTGGTCCCTCCTGCCCCTGCTGGCGGCCCTGCCCCAGTTGGTGGTCATCTTTTTCCCCACACCAGAGCAGGCCGGCCTGCACACGGCCCTGCTGCTCCTCTCCACCCTGCTCGTCCTGGTGGCCGTCTGGCTCAACCGCCGGGTTCCGGGGGTCGCCCTGATCGGCCTGGGCCTGCTCCTGAACCTGACGGTGATGCTGGCCAACGGCGGCTATATGCCGATCACCCCGGAAACGGTCGCCCGCATCGGGCACACCGACCGGGTAGTGCTCACCGAGGCCGGCGCACGGGTGGCCGGCAGCAAGGACGTCGTCCTGCCCCGCGACGAGACCGCCCTCTGGTTCCTCGGCGACATCTTTGTCCTGGCCGAACCCTATCCCGACCCCACCGCCTTTAGCCCCGGCGACGTCCTGATCGCGGTGGGCACCTTTGTCCTCATCCAACGGGCCTTTCTCGGCCCGGCCCCACAGGAAAAACCGGGGGGGACAATGCAAGCCCGTGCACTGCCGGAGGGCCGGCCCGAAGGAGAGGAGCCGCAAGGAATACCGGAGGCCCCGGATGGGCCGGGGCCCGCTGAAGAAACGAAACGGAGTCTGCCATGTCTACCCAAGAATTGGACCGGGTGATCGGCACTGCCCTGGCCGATCCTGGCTTTCAGGAAATCCTGCTGACCTCCCGAAGGAGGGAAGCCCTGGCTCATTTTGACCTGTCACCGGAGGAAGAGGAGGTCCTGATGCGCATTCAGGCTCCAACTCTGGAGGCGTTCGCCCGGGCCCTCTATGGTTGGATGAGCGCGCGCAACGGCATTGCTCCCCTGCTCTCGACCGGTGAGAGGGAAAGTGGCTGCCCGGCCTGGTAAGACGCCAGCGGTCAGCAAGAAGGTGGCTGTCCGGCCTGCTGAAGATTGCCCTGTGAAACAACGGAGAAGATTAATGACCGGCGACCCGACCGTACCCTATCTGACGAATGCACCATCGCCGCAGATCCTGGTTGTAGACGACGACCCGGGAACGGCCCGTTCTCTGACCCTCATCCTGAGGCAACAGGGCTATCAGGTGGAGATGGCCCGGGATGGACTGGAGGCGGTCGTCCGGGTGCAGGGGCGGTCCTTCGACCTGGTTCTTCTGGACATCCACATGCCCCGCCTGGATGGGCTCCAGGCCTGTCGCCAGATCGAGGACCTCCTTCCGCAGACGGAGGTCCTGATGATGACCGCTTACCCCCTGGACGAGACCGCCCGGCAGATGCTGGAAGGGGAAGGCCGGTGGATTCTGTCCAAGCCGCTGGATATCCCGACTCTGCTTGAACTCCTGGCGACGCTCCTGGGCCGAAACGGTCGGCGGAAAGGGTCGCCCCCCCCGGCCTGAGGAGCGGTATCTGCTCCCCGTTGGCTCTACCGAAAGCTGCCTCCAATGGGGTGAGACGCGGGCAATACCCTCACCTACCCGGTGCTTTTAAGGGAGCCAAGGCAAGGTTGCGCCCGCTGCGCTGACCGGCGCAGGTCGCTTTAGGGAAGGCCGGTGGTTGGGCCTGGGCGAATCTTATCCGGTGGGGAAAAAGGGGGCTACAATCCCGCCTCTGAGCCTCCAGGTGGGGAGATTCTGGCCCCAACAGTGTCCCGGTGCACCACAAGGGACTTCCAATGCCAGGCAAATGTCGCCAATATACCGGCTCTGGTGGCCTGCCCTCCCGGTGGGCCGGGCTTGCCGTACAAAAGTGCGGTCAGCCTTCTGCCCGTCGCCGTCGGGCCAACAGTTGGCTCAGGCGGGCACGGATGGCGTAGAGACGGTCGGTGGAGAGACGGTAGGACTCCAGGTACTCCCGGGCGGCCGATTCGCCGGCCTGGAGGAGCATCTGGTAGGTCGGATTGTCCGGGTCGGGACGGACCTCGAAATCGGTCGTGGCGACGCCACAGTCGCTGATATTGATGGTGCGGCGGCAGTCCACCGGGTCGCTCTCAAAGGCCACTTCCTGGGCAGCAGCGACCGTCTCAAAGAGGGCCGCGCCGAAGGTGATCAGGTTGTTGATCGGCCGGGGCTGCTCCAGGCCGGCCGGCGTGTAGGTGCGCAGCCCCAGCGTCTCCCAGTTGATTCCGTGGACAAAGTGCGCGCTGCCGGCGGCAAAGCGGGGGTCGTCCAAGATCTCCAGGGGATAGTTCATCAGCACGGCCCCGTCCACATAGAGGTCCCCCCGGCCCAACTGCCGACCGTCGAAACGAGGGGCCTCAAAAAAGAAGGGCAGCGATCCGGAGAGGACCACCGCTGCGGCCACAGGGGCTTGTGGGGTGGTCTCGGCCGAAAAGATCTCCACCGAGCGGGTGGAGAGGTTGGTGGCGACGATATAGAGGTCGCGAAAGCCCAGCCGCCGCAGGTCGGCAAAGGTGGCCTGGCCGTTGCCCTCACAGTGAGCGGCAACCACCTGCTCCAGCCAGTGCCGGGCGTACTCGTTGGAGAACCAGCCATAGTTGCGCACCATGCGGGCCAGTGCGCTCAGATTGCCCCGCAACCGCTCCAGTTCCTGCTCCAGCAGGCGGGAGGACCGGGACGAGGGGGTGGCCTGGGCATAGTCCACCGTGCGCAGGAGGGCGACCGTTTCCTCCACACTCAGGCGGAAACTCAGCAGGAGGGCCAAAAGTGCGCCGGCCGAGGTGCCGGCGACCCGCTCGATCTGCTCCAGGATGCCGGCCTCTTCCAGCACGTACAGCGCGCCATGATAGGCGAACGTCTTGACACCACCGCCTTGCAAGACCAGGTTTCGGAAAGGGAATGGAGCCATCGTTCTGCGCCCCAGGGAGGACTCGAACCCCCACCCCGCTGCTTAGAAGGCAGCCGCTCTATCCGTTGAGCTACTGGGGCGATCCTCACAGACGGCGGGCCAGTTCGGTCGCCGTTCGTTTCATATCCAGAAAGACCAGACCCAGTTTGGCGTTCTTGCGCGCCAGGGCGGTCAGCACCGCCTCTTCCCCGACCGACATCAAAAGGACGTACCCCTCCGCCCCTCGCACAAAGACCTGGTCCAGTTCGCCCCGGCGCAGTTCGCCGGCAATGCGCTCGCCCAGGGAAAGCATGGCCGCGCTCATCGCCGAGACACGGTCCTCCTCTACATCGGCCGGCAGCGCCGAGGCGATGATCAGACCATCTACGCTGACCACCGCCGAGGCCTCAATGTCCGGCGTGGTCATCTGCAACTCTTTCAGCAGTCTCACCATCTCCTCGGTGCGCGTGACCATATGGTCCCTCCTCTACCAAAACCGTCGCCTTTTTTTCTATTGTACTACAAAATTGTCCGCTTGTAAAGGTCAGAGAAAACGGACCAGCAAGTACCCGATCACGCCGCAGAGAACAACCAGCCCCAGAACCAGGTAGAAGAACTTGCGCTGTTCCCGAACCCGCCGGGCCGAGTTCTCCATGTGGTGCTCCACGCAAAAGGGGGCCTCCTTGCCGGGTTCCGTCAGGATGGTGGGCAGGTTGCCCGGCGCGGTCAGGAGGGTGCGAAAGATCGTCCCCAGGAACTCGCCCAGGGAGAGGTAGGGCAAGGCCGGGTGGGTATGTTCGGTGCAGAGGGGCCGCTCACAGAGGGAGCATCGCTCCACCGCGTCACTGGCACAGTAAGAACAGGTTTCCGCCATTGCTTTCTCCTCAGGCATACCGTTCGACAAACCGACCGATCCGCACCAACGCCTCCTCGATATCCTCCATCGAGGCAGCATAGCAGCAGCGGACAAAGCCCATCCCGCTGTCGCCAAAGGCGTTCCCCGGCACAACGGCGACCTTTTCCTCAAAGAGGAGCCGTTCGGAAAACTCTTCGCTGGACATGCCGGTAACGGCGATCGCGGGAAAGGCGTAAAAGGCCCCTCGGGGCTCAAAGCAGGCCAGGCCGGCCGCGTTCAGGCCCCGGACGATCACCTGCCGGCGGCGATCATACTCGGCGCGCATGCGCGCCACATCCTCCTGCCCGTTGCGCAGGGCCTCCAGGGCGGCGTACTGGCTGGGAGTGGGGGCGCACATGATGGCGTACTGATGCACCTTGCGCACCTCGCGGGTGATGGCGGCCGGCGCGGCCACATAGCCCACCCGCCAGCCGGTCATGGCGTACGACTTGGAAAAGCCCCCCAGCAGGATGGTGCGCTCGCGCATACCGGGCAGCGAGGCGAAGCAGGTGTGCTCGATTCCATAGACCAACTGGTCATAGATCTCGTCCGAATAGACCAGTAGGTCGTACTTGTTCGCGATCTGGGCGACCTCTAAAAGGCACTCCCGCGTCATCACCGCCCCGGTGGGGTTGTTGGGATAGCCCATCAGGATGCCTTTGGTCCGGGGCGTGATCGCCGCCTCCACTCGGTCGGCCATCAACTGAAAGTCGTCCTGAAAAAAGGTGGGGACGGTCACGGGGGTGCCGCCGGCAAAGATCACCCCCGGCCGGTAGGAGACAAAGCAGGGCTCCGGGACGATCACCTCATCGCCCGGGTCTATGGTGGCGATCAGCGAGATCGCCAGGGCCTCGCTCACCCCTACCGTGATCAGGAGTTCCGTCTCGGGGTCATACTCAATGCCGTAGAGGCGCTTCAGGTGGGCGGACAGTTCCTGGCGCAGTTCCAAAAGGCCCGAGTTGGAGGTGTAGGCGGTGCGGCCTTTCTCCAGAGAACGGACGCCGGCCTGGATGACCTGCGCCGGCGTGACAAAATCGGGCTCACCCACCCCCAGGGAGATGACGTCGTCCATCGTGGCGATGATGTCAAAGAACCTGCGGATGCCCGAGGGTGGCACCGCCCGCACCCTGGCCGAACAAAACTCTCTGGGCATAAGCAACCTCCTTGTTGTGGCGATGCGCAACGGTGGGCATCGTGATGGCCCCACGGGCCGGCCCAGGAGGATTGTACCATACCGAGCGGGGGAATGCAAATCGGGACGGTTCGCCCTCTCCTCGAAAACCGACCAGGCTAGAATCTGGCAGCGATAGGTCGGCCTGGAAGAACCCGGCGAGAGGGTCGTGACCGGGGGGCGGTCGCAGGCGTAACCGGCTAGAGGCCGCGGAAAAGGTGGGGGCAACCGGTGGGCATTGCCGAGCGTTGGCAGAGGTTCGCCCCCCCCCCCCGATATGGAACGGAGACGGGAACGGCGCAGTTCCCTTTTCAAAAGGGAACTGGACACAGGCAAATTTCGATTGATTGCGGATGTGTCCATAAGCGGAAGAAAGGTTTCCGAAAACGGGCAGTGATTTGTCAAAAAGTTGCACTTTTTGACGATCCCTGACGAGTCTCCCTGAGACCCCTAGGGAAAAAACGACGGCCAAGACGGCAGCCAACCGATCGGAGGGCACTACCGCGATTGCGCCGCCAGCACCTCCTGGGCCACCTTCCGCCCGTAGACCAGGGCGTAGTTGGTCCCCCGGTCTTGGGGGTAGATCTGGGCCATGCAACTCAGCCAGAGGCCTTGCACCGGCGTCTGGAAGGGGGGCTTGAGCCGGCTGTAGTGCAGGCCGATCACCGGTTGGGTATAGCGCTCCCGCCAGGCCCAGACCTCCCGCACCCACTCCCGGCTGAACCCTCGGAACATCTTTTGCAGGTGGGGTAGGTAGGCGGCCAACAGTTCCTCCGCCGACATCTGGTAGTAAGGGTCGGTCGGGTCCATGTAGCGCGAGAGGTAGGCCAGATGGGCCCCCCCGTAGGTCTCGGGCCGCTGCATGTTGGTGTGCTCAATCACCCCGGTGAAGGGAATCGTCGGGTCGCCCACATTGAGCCAGTAGGTGTCGGAAAGGCTGCGATCCAGACGCATCACCAGGCAGACGTTGGCCAGGTACTTGATTTGGGCCAGCCGCTCGCGATAGTCGGCCGGCAGGCCGGGGGCGATCTGCAACAAGATCTCGGGGGCGGTCGTCACTACAACGGTATCGTAGGGGTGAAAGCGGCCGGCCACCACCACCCCACGCACCCGTCCCCCCTCGATGCGCACCTCCTCCACCGGTGCGTTCAGGTGAATCTGCACCCCCCGCGCCCGCAAGTCCTGCTCCCAGGCATCGAGGGCCCGGCCAAAGCCGCCGCGCAGATAGCCCAACCGCTCCTCCTGGGCCTTGCCCCGCGAGCCACCGCGCAGTTTCAGTTTGTTCCAGATCCAGACGGCAGCCACTTGGCCGGCATAGCGGCCGAATTTGCCCCGCAAGAGCGGCTCCCAGACGGCCTCATAGACCCGCCGGCCAGCCCGCCGAACCAGCCACTCCTCGGCGGTGATCGCCTCCAACGCCTCCCAATCCCGCACAAAGCGCGACCCCAGGTAGAGCAACCCCAACCGAAAGCGGTCGAGCAGCCCGACATGGGAAAAGCGCAGCAGGTCCAGCGGCGTGCTCAGGCGATAGATGCGGTTGATATAGTAACTGTTCGTGGTGGGCAGCCATTCCAGGTCTTCCCCCAACCCCAACCGCTCGATCAGCGAGGCCATGGCCGTGTCGCTGGTAAAGAGGTGATGGTAGAACTTTTCCAGATAGACGCCCTTGACCTTGAACGAGCCGGCCAGCCCCCCCACCGTCCCGTCCCGCTCCCAAACGGTGCAGGAGGAGACCCCGTGCTGGGAGAGTTCGTCCGCCGCACCCAGCCCGGTAATGCCACCTCCGACGATCGCTACATCCATAGAGGGTCCTCCAACGGCTTATTTGTACACCAGCGGCAACATCACCTCATAGGTCGCCGCCACCACGGTCACCGTCACCGCGTCACTTCCACCCAGGCCCTCGGCCGTGCTGACCTGGAGCAGATTGACCAGAGGGCCGCCATAGCCCGAATCCACCGTGACGACCACATCCTGGCTCCAGGTATCGCCGGCCGCGACGACCTGGCCGGTCCAGGTGAGGACACCCCCCGGCGTGACCTGGGCCGGCAGGACATCGGTAATCTGCGCCGTCAGGGGCAGATAGCCGGTGTTGGTCAGCAAGAGGTGAAAGGTCAGGGAAGAGCCGGCCTCGACCAGCATCGGCTCGGCCGTCTTGCCCACGCTCAGGTCGTGGGAGAACTCGTCCGCGCCGATGTCATACCCCGGCCCCAACGGACGGGGCTGCCCGTCTATGTCCACCAAGATACCCGCATAGACGCCGCTGTGCAGGGCCGCGCTGGCGCGGGTCAGGTGGTAATCGTCGCCGTCGGGGTTGACAAAGGCGGGGTCGTCCCACAGGTTGACCGTGCCGGTGAGGATGACGCCGGGGCCGCTCCAGTCGCGCCCGTTGGCCCAGCGGCCGCTCCCCCAGAGGGTGGCCTCCAGGGTGGTGGTGCTGCCGGCGGTCACCGACAGGGCGATGGTGTGGCTGACCAGAATCGTGTTGACCCACTCGACATCGCCGGGCGTCCCCGACGAGTTGGTGACATAGAGGCCGCTGCTTCCGGGGTTGCGGGCGATGGTGTTGTGGCCAAAGAGGCCGCCGGCCCCCCGGATGTAGAGCGCGCTCCCCTCGGTCGTCCCCCGATTGGCCGCGATCCAGTTGTTGGACCAGGTGGAGGTGCTTTCCTCCAAAAAGGCCGCCCCGCCCATAGAAGCGGTGTTGGAGATGATCCGGTTGCGCTCCACCGTGTTCGAGCCGATCAAAAAGTAGAGGCCGCCGCCCCGGCCGTTGGCCTGATTGGCCGAGAAGGTATTCCCCCGAACCTCGGAGACACCGCCAAAGAGATAGACCGCCGCCCCGGAAAAGGCGCTGTTTTCCCGGAAGGTGCTATCCTCCAACACAATCTGGGCGATGGAGGAATAGAGCCCCCCTCCGTAGGAGGCCTGGTTCCCCGAAAAGGTGCTCTCACGGAAGGTAGCCTGGCCGGAGAGGACAAAGGCCCCCCCACCCAGGGAGGAGGCCTGGTTGTCCAGAAGGAAGCATCGTTCCACCGTGAGGGTGGCGCTGACCACATAGAGGCCCCCACCGACATGATTGCCCCAGGGGCCGCCCCCCAGGCCGGCGGCGTTCCCGTTGCTCAGGCGGAGCCCCTCCAGGACGGGGCTGACCTCCCCGCCGATATAGAGGGCCCGCCCCTGCCCCTGGGGGTCCACGATGGTGGGATGGGCCACGGGGTCGGGCGGTTCGCTGAAGGAGGTGTCATAGCCGCCGCGGATGGTCAGGGTCTCGCTCAGGTAGAGCACCTGCGTAATGACGGAAGGGCCGTTGTAGCCGGGCAGGGGGGGGCGGGCGTGCAGGTCGCTGTAGGTCCCTTCGGCGACCTGGATGAGGTCCCCCGGGCCGGCCGCGTCCACCGCCGCCTGCAGGGTGGCGAAATCACAGGTGGGGGGGCCGGCCGGGCAGACGGTCCAGGTGGCCTGGGGCGCGGCTGTGGCCGGCCCGGCCCATCCGGCCTGGGCCGGGCCGACGAGGGGAAAGAGCAGGGCAAGCAACCCCAGGAGCCAAAGAGCATAGGACGGGCGGGCTTGCATCTTGACCTCCTTTTCGGGCCGTCAGGCGGCGCTTCCTGGCCGGGAAGCCAGACGGGTAGGGCTGGCCTGAGGCCGGCCGGCAACCGCCAGGGTGCCCGTTCCGGGCAGGCCTATTGTATCACGAGTTGATACCGGCGGCAAGGCTGCCTCGCCAGACCTAGGGCTGTTTCGAGTTTGGTTCCCCCTGAAAAAATCTCTTTTGCCCAGGTCTGGCCAAGACCCCGCTGAGAAGGGAGGGAAGCGGGGGTTCGCCCTCGGGCTGATCCAGAGGGCTCTGGGGAACCGGAACGGATTCAGGTCACCGGGGGGGGGGCGGGCGGTTCGCCCTCGGGCCGATCCAGAGGGATCCCCCGCAGGCCAGGGGCATAGGGATAGGGCTCCCGGTCGGAGGCTCCCCGAAGGAGCTGGAGGACATCGCGGATGCGCAGGGCATCGGCGCGAATCGAGCGCAGCGATTCGCGCAGGTGCCCCAGGGAAAAGGTTCCCTGCTCCATCTCGCGGAGGAGAATCTCCACATGCCCTAGGATGCCGGTGAGGGGGTTGTTGATCTCGTGGGCCACCGTCACCGTCATCTGACCAACGGTGGCAGCCCGCTCGGCCTGGACCAACCGGTCCTGGAGTTCCTTGATCCGCAGTTGGGTCTGCACCCGGGCCAGCAGTTCGCTCTGGCGAAAGGGGGAACGGAGAAAGTCATTTGCCCCACGGTGAAGCCCCTCCAGAATATCCTCCATCGAGGTGTAGAGGGCCGTAATCAGGATGATCGGCAGTTGCTCCGTCTCGGCGTCCTGGCGCAACCTTTCGCAGAGGGTATAGCCGTCCATGCGGGGCATCTGCACATCGGAGATGACCAGGTCAGGGGGCGACTCCCGAATGATCTCCAGGGCCTCGACCCCGTCGGCGGCCTCCAGGACCTCGTACCCTTCGCGGGTCAGGTAGATGCGCAGCAACTGGCGGTTATCGTCATTGTCCTCCACAAGCAGGATGCGCTTTTTATTGCCGTTCATCGGCATCCTCCATCTCTCCCATTCCCCTCGGAAAGAGCAGGGAAAAGGTCGTCCCCCGGTCGTCCGCTTCGACCCGGATGGGAACATGGTAATATTGGGCGATGCGTTGGGCGATCGTCATACCGATTCCGACCGCCTGGTCCGCTTCTCCAAGGGGGAAAAAGAGGTCAAAGATGCGCTCACGGGCCTCCGGGGAAAGGGAAGCACCATTTCCCCGAATATAGAGGTTGTAACAGGTGGGCAGGGGCTCGCAGCCGACCTCGATGGCGGGGTCCTGGGCCTCCCGGAGCAGTTGGTGCGCTCCTTCCAGCAGGTGTTGAAAGAGGGTCCACATCAGCACCGGGTCGGCATAGAGCACCGGCATGTCCTCCTGCACCGAGAAGCGGAGGCCTTCTCGATCCAACCCCAGATTGTTGCCCACCCCACGAATCAGGGAGGAGAGGGCGATCGGCGCCGTTTCCTCCTCGGCCTGACCGATACGGCCCAGAAAGATCATGTCCTGCGTCAGGCGGGCAAGCCAGCGGCTGTTCCTGCCAATTCGCTCCAAATAGTCCCGCTCCGTTTCGCCGAGCCGGTCGCGGGCCTCTTCCTGAAGCAGATAGGCGAACCCGACCAGCAGTTCGACCGGGCCGATCATTCTTCGGGAGACAGTCTCGATAACCTCCTGGAGTTCCCGCTGTTGCCGGCGCAACTCGCGGGCCTGTTGCTGCACCTCATCATAGAGCCGGGCGTTCTGAATGGCGACGGCCACATAACTGGCCAGGGAGGAGAGAAAGCGCTCGTCCTGTTCTTTGTAGGCGTTGTGCCGAGGCGAACCGACGGCAATGACCCCGACCACCTCTTGGCCGACAAGCAGAGGCACGGCCAGGAAAGATCCGGTCGGGACCGCCTCCGGCTCTGCCGGGGAAGGTGGCCGAACCGGGCTGTGGGGCAGCGGGATATCGCCGCGCCGCAGCGGCCGGCGGCTCCGAAGCACCTCCCCCAGGATCTGCTGAAGAGGCGTAAGGTCGGCGGGAAGCCGCCCTTCCCCGTAGGGATAGATCGGGAGGACCTCACCGGTAAGGGGGTCCACCAGAGCCAGGGCGAAAAAGGGGGCATCGGTAGCCCGTTGAATGTGCCGGTGAATCTCTGGAACCAACCGTTCCATCTCCAGCCGGCCGGTGACCTCGCGCCCGATTCGGTTCAGGGCCTCGGCCTCCTGCAAACGGGCCCGCGACTGGGCAAAGAGGTGGGCGTTCTCCAGGGCGGTCGCCGCCTGATGGGCCAGCAGGCTGAGTAGACGGCGGGCGTTGGCGTCGAGGGGTCGGTCGGCGTGCAGAGAAGAGACCACCAGCAGGCCGTAGAGGGTTCCCTTGACCCGCAACGGCGCGCTGGCGATCGAGGGGGCCGGGGGCAGTGCAGCAAGGGCCTGAGCCTGCTCCGGGTAGCGGGCCTGAAAGACCTCCAGGAGCCGTTCGGGATGGAACGTCCACAGGTCTCCGGAGAGGTCTGTTATCGCTATGCCGAGACCGCGAAGGTCCAGGTCACCGTAACCGGCCATCGCCCGGAGGGCCAAGCGGTCGTCCTCCCGGACGACCAGGATGGCCCGGTCGGCGGCGGGGATCGTGGAGACGACGCGCTCGACGATCCGCTGGAGCAGGGTTGGCATGTCCAGTTCCCCGCTGATCTCCTGAAAGACCTCCAGCAGGGTGCTCAGGATCTGCCGTTCCAGCCGCGTACTCAGGAGTTGCCGATAGAGGCGAAAGAGGGTATAGGAGAGCACCCCGATGCTGATAAAGGCGAGCGCGTGAAAGCCGATCACCCGGATCTGGGCCGGCCGGCCATAGATCGTCATCTCGACGGGGACAATGCCGACGATCTCCAGGATGTAGGTCAGGAGAAAGACCAGGGTCACCGTTGCCGTGACGATCGCCGTCTCCCTTGGGGAGATAAAGAGGACCGCGCCGGCAAAGATCAATAGGGCATAGAGGATGCCGGAGGTACTGGTCTGATAGCCCGATATGGCATCAGCAGCCGAGATGGCGATAGCGGTCAGGGCAATCGAGATGTGCAGGGAAAGGGCCGGCCAGCGGCGCAGGGCAAAGAAGAAGGGAATCAACAGGAGGCCATCTACCAGGTTGACCAGCACGACCCTCATCCGGTAATCGGGGGACAGGACGAGCAGATAGAGAATGCCCAACAGGAGATGAAAGGCCGCCTTGATATAGATGTAATAGTGCACCCTCTGGAGGAACTGGGCGTACTCGAAGCGATCTTCGGAGGTCATGGCCGCCGGCCGAATCGGCCGCAGGAGACTGCGCAGATGCCGCGGTCGTGGTCGTGTTTCCTCTGCTCCGGTCATCGTTCCCTCCAAAAGGCCCTGCCTCAAGGCCGCAGAGCCAGTGTTTCCCCCTCCCGACTGAGCAAGAGGGCGGAAAAGTCGGCCTGGGCCTCCCGTTCCCTCCTCTCCAGCATATCGTCATCGGAATCGGGACTGTGGTGAAAGAGGGCCAACCGGCGCACCCCGGCGGCCCTGGCCACCTCGATCGCCTTGGACCAACTGCTGTGCCCCCAATCGGGCATGTCGTTGGAATCAACAAAGTGCGCGTCATGGATGAGCAGGTCGGCCCCCGCGGCCAGTTCCACAAGCGCTGGGGCCACACCGCCGGCCGGATGCTGCAGGTCGGTGGCATAGACAACGACCCGGTCGCGCCAGCGGACCCGGTAGGCAAAGACCCCACCAGGATGGTCCATCTTGCGGGCGGTAACCAGGGTGTGTTCCCCCAGAACGAGCGTCTCGCCGTTACGAAGTTCCTTAATCAGGATATCGGCCTCCATCTCCCGAAGGGAGAAGGGCAGGTAGGTATCCAGGTACTGGCCGGCCAGCACATGCTCCAGCCGCTCATTCACCCGCCGGCCCCCCAGGATGGTAAAGCGGTTCCCTCGCCGGCGGGCCGGGGCAAAGAAGGGCAATCCCTGGATGTGGTCCCAATGGGTGTGGCTGAGAAAGATATGCCCGATAATCCGCCGGGGCGGCCGCTGCAGGAGGGCCTTTCCGAGGAGGCGAATCCCCGTGCCGGCGTCCAGGATGACCAGGTCGCCGTCCGGTGTGGTCACCTGAACGCAGGGCGTGTTCCCCCCGATGCGGACTGTCTCAGGCCCTGGGGTAGGAATCGAGCCCCGAACCCCCCAGAAGGTCACATTCATCCGTCGGGTCCTCGCAGGATCTGCAGAGGCCGGAGATACTCAGCCCCCCAGAAGGTCACGTTCATCCGGTGGGCCCTCGAAGCGATGCAACGGAAAGACCTGCACCGCAATGGCATAGGGCGCGGCGGCACCCTGAATCAGGAGCAACGTGCCGAGACCGAGAACGAGATCGGGCCCCTCCGGCAGGGCCAGACGGACCTCGGTATATCCCCGGCCCTCCCGATAGGTGCGGGCGACCTGTTCGGGAAGGGTTTCCTTTCCCTGGACCGCGTTCAACAGTTCCCAAAGCAGCCGGCCGGTCATCTCCTCCGGCGGAGTGTGCAAAATCTCGCCGGCCGTACTGTTGACCGCCAGGACCGTTCCCTGAAGGTCGGTCAACAAAAGGCCCTGACCGGCATGCTGCTCTGCTGTGCTCAGGGCCTGTCGCAACCGACGTGTTTCCTCCTCCAACCGCCAGAGTGGCGTGCTGTCATGGAAGTGCAGGTAGACACAGATTCCCCCACCCGGTTCACGTCGGGAAAGGACCCGCACCTCGGCCTGGCAGGTCTCCCCACGGGCGTCCCGAAAGATCAGCGCATAGGGTTCCGTGCTCTTGTGCCGGTATTTCTGCCCGCCGTACCACTGGAGAAGGTCCTCGGCATAGGGAGTATCCACCTGCCGCAACCAGTCCTGGAGCGGCCGGCCGATCACCGCTTCGAGGGGCTGGTCAAAGAGCGGCTCAACGGTAGGGGTCGCAGCGACGATCGTGTCCTCCCCATCCAGGGTCAAGACGACATCGGTGGTCAGTGTCCCCACGGCTTGGGAAAAGTGGCGCAGGGCCTGGTTCTGCCGGTGGAGGTCCGTTTGTTCCCGCATCCGGGCCAGCCAGCCGGCCAGGGCTTCAAAGGCCGGCCGGAGGGGGTCCTCCTCGCGGGCCGGCGTCCCCGACGGCAGGGCCACCTCCAGGACAGTCCCCGGCAGACGGGTTGTCGGGATTGGCACGGCCAATCGCAGAGGGGCCTCTTCCTCCGGCCCGTTCCACACCTGCAGTTGGCCACTCTCCAGGGCCTGCTGTACTTCCAGCGGGGCTCCTTCAGGGGCCGGCGGGAATTCCCCCTCGGCAAACTCAAGCGCCAGGCCCCCCGCAGCGGCCTGTCCCCAAAGGCGGATAAAACGAGCGGGCGTCCTCGCGGCCACCTGCCGCAGCACCTGCTGCCAGGCCCCTGCATCGGCAACCGTCCCCTGCCTCTCTACCTCGGCCAGCATGCGTATCAGGTTGGTACAACATCGCAACCGATCGGTCAGCGCGTTGCGCTCGCGCCGCAGTCGTTGCTCGGTCAGCGCACGTTCCACACTTTCGACAATCTCATCCAGGGTGAACGGCTTGATGATATAGTCCCGCACCCCCAGGCGCAGCGCCTGGGCCGCAATCAGTTCGGAGCCGTAGGCAGTGATCAGGATGATTGGCGCGTCATACCCCTCCGAGGAGAGGATATGGAGAACGTCCAATCCGGTCATGTCAGGCAGACGCAGGTCCAGAAGGATCAGGTCCGGCTTCTGGGTGCGTATTTGCCACAGGCCCTCCTGGCCGTCCGCGGCGGTCAGGGTACGGTAGCCATAACTGGGAAGGACGCGTTCGCCCAGAAGGACACGCACATCGGCATTGTCATCCACAATCAGAATCGTTTCTCCGGCCAATCTCTTGCCCCTTGCCAAAAACCAGCCCGATGGTTCCCCCATCAAACCTGCCAGTGCCTGTCTCCAGGTTCTATTATAGCCGGTCATTTGCCGGAAGTCAAGAACCCTACTTGATTTTCCCCTTCCCCTACGCTATAATACACCCAGATAGAGGTAAGGCGCCGGTTCCGCGCCGGAAGCACCTGATGATCTTGGCTTGCTTGGGCATCCACAGAGGCGATCGCGTCGCCCTGGTTGGCGGTGGGGGCAAGACCACCCTGGCGGGCCGATTGGTCACCGCAGCCTGCACCGCGGGGTGGACGGCCCTCTTTACCACAACGACCAAGGTGCTCCCGCCGGAGGAGGCCTTTGTCGTTGCCGGCGACGACCCGGCCCTGGAGCCGTTGCGGCGGCGACTGGTTACTCGGGGAAAACTCTTTCTCCTCCGCCGCTGGCTGGACGAGCGGGACGACCAGGCCCCTTCCGAGCGGCAGCGCAAGGTCGGCGGGTTCACCCCCGAGGTTGTGGACCGGCTGGCCGGGGCCCTACAACCGGACCTGCTGGTCGTCGAGGCCGATGGTTCTCGCCACCGGCCGTTCAAGGCCCCTGCGGCCTGGGAGCCGCAGGTTCCGGCGACGACGACGGTGCTGGCGGTGCTGGCCGGCCTCTCGGTGATCGGCCGGCCGCTGGACTCCCGGCAGGTGCACCGGCCGGAGCAGGTGGCGGCCCTGAGCGGCATCCCCCTTGGGGCCCCGGTCACCCCGGCGGCCATGGCGGCGGTCCTGGCCCACCCGCAGGGCGGGCGCAAAGGGGCACCGCCTCAGGCCCGCACCCTGGCCGTCCTGACGCAGGCCACGGCGGGGCGACAGCCCGATGGCCGCCGGGTAGCGCGGCGGTTGCTGGCCGGCGGGGGGTTCGAGCGGGTCGTCCTGGTGGACCTGGACGCCCCCCAGGCCCAGGCCGAGGTCTGGCCCAAGCCGACGGAGCAGCCCGTCTGCGCCGTCGTCCTGGCGGCAGGGGCCTCCCGGCGGATGGGGCGGAACAAACTGCTCCTGCCCCTGGCCGGCAAACCGCTGGTCGCCCACGCGGTGGAGGCCGCCCTGGGCAGCCGGGCCGATGAAGTGGTGGTTGTCCTGGGGGCCCAGGCCGAGGCCGTCCGCCTGGCCCTGGGCGGGCGACCGGTACAGTACCTTGACAACCGCGCCTGGAGCGAAGGGCTGGCCGCCTCGGTGCGCCTGGCCGTCCGCGCCCTGGGAGAAAGGTGCGCCGGGCTGCTTTTCCTGGCCGGCGATATGCCGCTGGTCTCACCGGCCCATCTGGACCGGTTGATCGCCGCCTTCCAGGAGGGGCCCGCCATCGTCTGGAGTGGCGACGGGCGATCCCGGGGTATCCCGGCCCTCTTTGGGGCGGCCACCTTTCCCGCCCTGCGGGGGTTACGCGGGGATGTCGGCGGCCGGTCCCTGGCCGGCCACTGGCCCGAGACCACCGTGCTCACGAAACCCCAGGTCCTCTGGGACGTAGACACGAGCATGGACTGGAAACAGGTGGAGCAATGGTTCCAGGAACACCGCTGAACAACCTCCCCCTGGTGGTGGTGCGGGGGGCCGGGGACCTGGGCAGTGGGGTCATCTGGCGGTTGCACCACTGCGGTTTTTCCGTCGTGGCGTTGGAGCAGCCCCGCCCCACCGTCATCCGCCGGGCGGTGGCCTTTGCCACGGCCCTCTTTGAGGGCGAGGCCACCGTCGAGGGGGTCACCGGGCAGCGGGCCACGCTAGAGGAGGTGCCCGGCCTCCTGCGGGCCGGAATCGTGCCTGTCCTGGCAGATCCGGAGGGTCGCTCGCTGGAGCCGTTGCGGCCGGAGGTTCTGGTGGACGCCATCCTGGCCAAGCGCAACTGCGGCACCGCCATCGGCGACGCCCCGCTGGTCATCGCCCTGGGGCCGGGGTTCGAGGCCGGCCGGGACTGCCACGCCGTGGTCGAAACGGCCCGCGGGCACTACCTGGGGCGGGTCTACTGGCAGGGGTCGGCCCTCCCCAACAGCGGCGACCCCGGCACGATCGCCGGGGTCGGCCCGGAACGGGTCCTGCGGTCACCGGCTGCGGGGACCTTTCGCCCGCTGGTACGAATCGGGGAGCAGGTCCAGGCCGGCCAGGTCGTCGCCCGGGTGGATGGGCAGGCGGTGCACGCCCGCATCGCCGGGGTCGTCCGAGGGCTCCTCCAGGAGGACCTGCCGGTGCATGCCGGGATGAAGGTGGGGGATGTAGACCCCCGGGGTGACCCCCGGCACTGCTTTACCGTATCGGACAAGTCGCTGGCCGTGGCCGGCGGGGTGCTGGAAGCCATCCTGAGTTGGCTGGCCCGAGGTGCATCGGATGAGCAAGAGCCTCGTCGTTGACGACAACCCGGCCATCACCCGGTTGCTGGACCAGATTCTCAGCCGGGCAGGGTATGCCGTCCGTGCCACCAACCGGGCCGAGGAGACGCTGCCGTTGGTGCACCAGGAGCAGCCCGACCTGGTCGTACTGGATATCTGCATGCCCGGAATGGACGGGGGGCGACTGTGCAGTGAGATCAGGCAGCAGTACCACACACCGGTCCTGGTCCTCTCCGTCCTGAACTCTCCACAGGAGATCGAGCGGACGCTCCGGGCCGGCGCGGTGGCCCACATGGGCAAGCCGTTTTTGATTGACGCCTTTTTGGATCGGGTAAGCAGCCTACTGCGTGGAGGGATGCCCGGGGCATCCTCTCCGATCCGCAGCGGGCCATAGAAAAAAAGAGGAGGTACCGATGTCGTTTCTGGACCGTGTAACCAAGGTTGTCAAGGAGGGCGTGGGAAAGGCCAGCGAGGCCGTTTCCGAGGTGGTCGGCGAGGCCAAGGAGGACCTGGAGCGGATGTCCCGCATCCGGGCCATCCGCGGTGAGATTCGCGACCTGGAGAAAGAGATCGAGGGGATTGAGCAGCAGATTCAGGCGGTCAAGGTCGAACTGGGCGAAAAGGCCCTCGGACTGCTCAAGAGCGGTGGCCTGGAGCACGCCGACCTCCAGGGGTTCCTGGAGCGGGTAGAGGAGTTGGAGCAGCAGATTGCGGCCCATCGCGAGGTGATTGCCGAGAAAGAGGCGGCCATCGAGCAGATCAAGGCAGAGGAAGAGGCCGAAAAGGCAGCCAAAGAGGCGGAAAAGGCCGAAAAGGCTCAGGCCGCCGCCGGCCCGACCTGCCCCGGCTGTGGCGCCTCCGTGCCCAAGGGGGCGGCTTTCTGCCCCCAGTGCGGGGCCAAGATCGGCGCGTAAGTGCCCGTTGTCGCTAAAGCAACCGACCTGTCCGCGCAGCCGCGCGGGCAGGTCGGCCTTGCCCGGAAAGCCCCGAGCCGGCGGGGCAGTTCGGCGACCCTGCCGGCACCTGATCTGGTCACGTGGAGAGGCAGCCCGATGACCGTTCCCTACAACCGGCCACCCTATCCATCCCGGCGGTTCCCCAGCGGGGAGAGCGGGACGATTCGCAAGGATTGGGGCGGACGACTCCCGATTGCCCTTATCTTTCCCAACCGCTACCGCGTGGCCATGTCGAACCTGGGTTTTCAGACCCTCTACGGTCTCTTCAATGCCGAGCCGGAAATTGTCTGCGAGCGGGCCGTTTGGGAAGGGCCCGGCTGGCCGGTTCTCTCCCTGGAATCGCAGCGCCACCTGGCCGAGTTCCCCCTCTGGGCCGTTTCGATTCCCTTCGAACTGGACTATCTGCACCTGGTCCCCCTGATTCAGCAGGCCGGCATCCCCCTCTGGGCCGCCGACCGGGAGGACGGCGACCCCCTGCTCCTAGGGGGCGGGGTGGCCCTTTCGGCCAACCCGGAACCGGTGGCCCCCTTTTTCGACGCCGTGGTCATCGGGGAGGCCGAGCCGGTGCTGGAGGAACTGTTGGCGGTGCTGCGGGCGGCCCGGGGGCAGGTCCGCCGGGAAATCCTCGCCGCGCTGGCCGCCGTCGAAGGGGTCTACGTCCCCTTGCTGCACGACGGCCGGCCGATCGTGCGCCGCTGGGCCCGGGACCTCTCGACCTTTGCCACCACCTCGGTCGTCCTGACCCGCCAGACCGAGTTCGGCGACGTCTACCTGATCGAGATCGCGCGGGGCTGCTGCTGGCACTGCCGCTTCTGCCTGGCCGGCCAGATCACCGCGCCGCCCCGCTTCCGCCGCCTGGAGCAGTTACGCCCGCAGATCGAGGAAGGGCTGCGCCACCGCCGCCGCATCGGCCTGATCGGCGCGGCCGTCACCGACCATCCCGACCTAGAGGCGATCATCGAGGAGATTCGCGCGGCCGGCGGTGGGGTGACCGTCTCCTCCCTGCGGGCAGACCAACTCAGCCCCCAGGTGCTGGCGGGTCTTCAGGCCGGCGGCCTAAAGACGCTGACCCTGGCCCCGGAGGTGGGCTCGGCTCGCCTGGCCGAGGCGATCGGCAAGGGGTTCGGGGAAGAGACCCTCCTGCAGGGTCTGGACATGGCGGATCAGGCCGGCCTGCGCTACTTCAAACTCTACTTTATGCTGGGTCTGCCGGGAGAGACGGACACGGATGTGGCCGCGATTGTGGCTCTGGTGCAGCGGATTCGGGAGCGATTTCCCCGGGCCAGCCTGAGTCTCAGCGTGGCCCCCTTTGTGCCCAAGGCGCACACCCCCTTCCAGTGGGCACCGCTGGCCCCGGCCGCCGTGCTGGAGGGACGGCTGCGCCATCTGAAACGCGAACTGCAGTCGCTGCGGGTCTCGGTGCAGGGGGAGAGCGTCGCCTGGTCCCGCGTCCAGGGGGTCCTGGCGCGAGGGGACTACCGGCTGGCCGAGGTGCTCGCCCGAATCTCCTCCCGTTCAATCGGCAACTGGCGGCGGGCAATGAAGTACTTCCGCCTGGATGAAAAGGAGTACCTCCGGGAGCGCGGTCTGGAGGAACCCTTGCCCTGGGACCATATCGAGAGCGGCGTGGACAAGGAGCGCATCTGGCGGGAGTGGGAGCGGGCGCAGGCTGGGCTTGGGATTAACGAAGGAAAACCACTACACTTGGTTGAACGGCTGTCATAGGCCAGTTGGACCTGGCAACCGTCCGAAGAAATGGAGAGAAGAGATGCGTCTGACAGACTTTTATGAGCGTGGCAGGCTCCTGTCCGATTGGGTCACCGCCAGAACACTGGCCCGCTTGCCCCTCTCCCCCACCTTTCTGACCGTGACCGGGGCGCTGCTGCACATCGCCGTGGCCCTTCTGCTGGCCTGGGGCTATCTGCCCTGGGCGGCCGGCCTCCTGCTCATCGCCGGCGGCTTTGACGTGGCCGACGGGGCCGTGGCCCGCGTGACCGGCAAAAAGAGCAACCTGGGGGCCTTTCTCGACGCCACCCTGGATCGCTACGCCGAGGCGATCACCGGCCTGGGGCTTTTCTTTTACCTCCTGCAAAAGGGCATCTGGCTGGACCTGCTCCTCCTGTACATCTTGACCAGCGGCTCGCTGATCTTTAGTTACACGTGGGCGCGGGCCCAGGCGGAGGGGTTCTCGGCCCATCCGGGGCTCCTGACGCGGGCCCTGCGGGTCTGCCTGCTGGCCCTGGGACTTTTGGCCGGCCAGGTACGCATCGCCCTCTGGGTCCTGGCTGCCGGGGTGGTGGGCAGCGCGCTGCACCGCCTTCTGGGCGTCTGCGCCGAGGCCTACCGCAAAACCCCTGCCGCCGACCAAAAGCCCCTGCCCCGCTGGTTGAAGGGATTGCTCCCCCGCCGGCCGCTGGGCGGCTAAGAACCTGTCCGAAAACCCGTAGGACGGCCTTTTCAGTCCGTCCGGGCGGGCTGGAAAGCCCGCCCCACGGACGAGCCAGGTGCTGTCCCACCGCTCGCCGATGCAGTCCTGGCCGTACAGGTATGGCGTCGCGGTGGTAGCGGTCTGTTCCCGCAGCACCCGCCACCTGCGGGTGTAGTCGGGGATGTACGTGGTGACCCTGTGGCCCTCCACCTCCACGGCCAGGCGCGTGCCATCACCGGTGCCCCCAAAGCCGGTTTCCTCCGAGCCGGCCGACCGGCCACGTTTTCCGTTTCCATTTCCTGCAAGCAGCGTACCTTTGCCGGTTTCGCCGGAACCGGTTCCCACTTGACGCTAAACAAGTACTCCGAACCTATTTATACCACAAGCGGCCGGTGGTGTCAAAGCGAGCCCGCACCGCACCGGGGGATCGCGCGTTCCCCACCGGTTTGCCAGCTCCGAAACGATATGCTATACTGAAGGTACGGGCCGCTATGGCGGCCAGGATTCCGACGACCGAGGAGGTGACCCGATGCCGATCTATGAATACCGTTGCCTCCACTGCCGGGGGCGGTTTAGCCTCCTCCTCCTGCGCTACGACCAGGAGGCGGAACCGCGCTGCCCCCGTTGCCAGGGAACCCGGGTGCAGCGGCTGATCTCGCGCTTTGCCGCACCCCGGCCCGAGGAAGAACACCTGGAGGCACTGGCCGACCCGGCAGTGCTGTCCGACCTGGACGAGAACGACCCCCGCAGCATCGCCCGCTGGGCCCGCCGCATGCGCCGCGCCCTGGGGGACGAGCTGGACGACGAGTTTGACGAGATGATGGATGAAATCGAGTCAGGCCGCTGGGAAAAAGAGGCCGGCCCGGAAGGGGCCGGCCCTCCCGACGAAGACCTGGGGTGGGCCTGACCTCGGCAGGAGGCACCCTTGTCCGCATGGTTTCGCCGCCGCAAAGAGCAACCCCAAGCCCCCCCCACCCCGGCCCCTCCCGCCCGCATCGTGGACATCCTGGTGCTGGGCACGCAGCACGT
>FWWM01002031.1_pt1 | contig 54861 bp, 50 predicted proteins | sample 2228351 | NCBI WGS metagenome assembly FWWM01 (sample SAMEA103939774, study PRJEB20133) | metagenome | reverse complement strand
GCTTGGAACCAGAACGGAGAAGCTCTGTTCTATTTCTGCGCCTAATATTGAGAAGGAAGGCGCAGGCGAGGAATATGGCCTTTATCATCACCAAGAGCACCTCCTTGTTCCTGGCCCTCAGTTTCTCAAGCCTCTCGTATGTCTTGGTGTCCCTGAAGGTCTCCTCAACGGTGAACCTCTTCTGATAGTAAGCTGGAGAATATTTTTATCCAGGATAATGTCCCTGGGCCACTACGGCCCCAAGGGATTCCGAGCTTTCAATTGGAGGATAAGGGTTTCGGGGGATGGGGAGGTGTGAGAGGTCAGGGTCTTTTTAGCCAGTGGCCCCTTGTAGCCGGGAACGGTTTAGATCTGTTTACCTGACCTCAACGCTGATGGTCATTTTCTTTCCACCGGCGTCCGTGAGCTCAACCGAAAGCGTCCCCTGGCTAAGAGACAGGTCTTCGCCGTAGTATCCCCATATCCTGCAATCCCCCATTTCAAGTAGATTAACCCCTTCCTGCGGTTCGTTGTATTTCCAGAGTTCCTTCAGATCCGCGAACCAGACATCCCTTTCCCCCTGCGTAGCGATTATCTCGTAGACCTTCGCTTTCGTGATCACGCAGACCGTTCCCGTGCCCATGTCAGCCATGACCAGATATTTCTGATCCACGGCCAGCGGCTTGATGCCGACCTCGCCCTCTGGATGCCTGATTGTGATTTCCTGGCCCTGGCTTACTTTTAGTCCGGGAATGACTGTGAAATTGAACGGCCCCGCGGCAAACTCCAGCCAGCCGCAAGATTTCCAGCCGGGCTTATAGGTTTTCCCGGCAACCATCACGCTCTTGACCAGGCCGCCTGGCGCGCCTATGACCAGCGCGTCCGTCAGGCCTATTGCCTGGAACGAGGCCTGGAGGGAAATGAGAACAGGTATGATGTTCATGGCTAAATTATAAGGCCGCGCCGGACTTGCTCGTTATTCCAGGAGATCAACCTTGCACTCGGTGATTGCCGTGGTAGCATCCGGCAGGATGAAGCGGCCGGAGAGCCTCATTCCGCCTGTGTCAAAGGCCAGGCCGTCCCAGAGGAGGATCTCAAGTCCAGCCGGGCACTTACCCGGGTGCTTTGCCATGTTGGGATTTCCCGGTTCCTCCAGTATGTCTGGCGTGAACCTGGAGCCATTGCTGAGACTTATGTTCCCATGGATGACATCCACCGCCATCAGGTTCCAGGACGCCATGACCAGGAGGGTGTCACTCCAGGCAATTGCGGCGATCCCGTTTTCCAGAAGGAGATCCGGATAAATGAGTCCGGCGTATGAGCTACCCGGCCCATATTTGCCAGAATAGCTGAACGCCGGCCAGGCCTTTCTCGGCTTCCACGGGTCAAGTCCTCCTATCGTTATCAAGCTCCATTTTCCCAGCCTTTCCCAGCAGGCCTTTTCGGGATCAAGGATTTCCTTTCCTTCAAAGCTGACCCTTTGCAGGGACCCCGTGTCAACCTGGATCATGATGAGCACCGCGCCCTCGTTCTCGGAGATGTTATAGATGAAGAACATGGGACCCGCTCCTAGCAGGAGTGTGTTGACGAGAATTCCCACCGATGAGATCAATATACCGCCTTCACGGGAACAGCAGGCAGAAAGCTTTCTATTGTGTCTTTGCCCACTGCCATCCAGACCCTGACCGAGAGGGTATCGGCCTCGGTTATACGGAGTTCACGCTGAACGAGATATTCAGTCCACTTTTCCTGAGTCCTCTTTAACAGGTTCTCGGCCGTGAATTCCCCTATATCCCTGTTTTCAGCCCTGATCAGGATCTTGACGACCTCTGCCTCTCCATAGACCTTCAGCAGGAATCTTCCTGGATAAATCGGTTGGCCCGTGGAGTCCTTTTCAACGAACCCCGGCATCTTGTTGACCCAGGCCGCTCCCTCAATGGCCGGCGTCAACTTTGGCCCGGTATGCCCTCCGGTGGATTGGGCCTGTTTTGTTCCGCCGCACCCTATTAACACCATGATGGCGATCGCTGTTACCAACCCCTTCACTTCTTTTCCTCCTTCTCGGCCTGCGCGGCCTGTATCACCCTCTTGGCTATGTCCGGCGGCACCTCATCGTAATGGGAGAATTCCATATCAAACCAGCCCCTGCCCCTGGTTTTTGCCCTGAGGGATGCGGTGAAATCAAGCAATTCCGCCATCGGGACCAGCGCCTTTATGACCTGCCAGCGGCCATGTGGCTCAACTCCCTGTATTCTGCCCCGACGGGCGTTTATCTCGGACATGACATCCCCCATGGACTCATCTGGAATCCAGGCCGTCAGGTTCATTATCGGTTCAAGGAGATAGGGGTTTGCGCCTGCCTGGGCTTCCTTGAAAGCGAGGCTTCCGGCTATTTCAAATGCCATGTTTGATGAGTCAACCTCGTGATATTTGCCATCATAGAGGGTGACCTTGACCCCAACCACAGGGTAACCCGCGAGCGAGCCGGTTGCCATCGCCTTCTTTATCCCATTCTCAACCGATGGGATGAACTCCTTTGGTATGGCTCCACCGAAGATCTCGTTGACGAACTCGTAGTCCTGGCCCCTGGGGAGAGGTTCAATCCTTATGTAGCATATTCCATACTGGCCGTGGCCTCCGGTTTGCTTCACATACCTGCCCATTGCCTCGGCTTTTGTCCTTATGGCTTCCCTGTAGGGTATCCTGGGTTTTTCCTTGTCCACCTGGACCTTGAACTTCTCCGCCATCTTTGATAGAATGACATCCAGGTGTATGTCGCCGTATCCGTAAAGCAGGTGCTGGCGGAGCTCAGGGTCATACTTATATACAAAAGAAGGGTCCTCCGCATTGAGTCTGGACAACGCCTCAGAAAGCTTCTCCTCGTCTCCCCTCGCCTTTGGTTTTATGGCGACCGAGTGCAATGCCTTGGGTAGTTCAATCCAGGGCAGTTTGACCTGTTTTGATTTGGTTGCCAGGGTATTTCCCGTTCCCGTGGACTTAAGTTTTACCAGGGTTATCACCTGTCCTGGGACCGCACTGGCGAGCTCCTTTCGTTCCGCGCCAACAACCCCGTATATGGCATTTATTTTCTCGGTTTCCCCGGATGAGGTGTTGAAAAGCTCAGTCCCTGGTTTCAGGGTGCCGGAAAACAGCCTGGCGTAGAATATCTCACCCAGGTGGGCTTCGGCTACGGTCTTGAACACGAGAGCGACCGGTTCGCCGGAGGGATCCGGTTTTACCTCAGCATCCCCCGCCTTCACAGGCGGCATATCCAGCAACGAGAGCCCGAATCCAGCGATGAAGTCCCCGAACTCCTTTATGCCCGTTCCCTCCTTTGCCTCGCAGAAGAATACCGGGGTCAGCGAGCCAGAAGAGAGCGCCTTTTTCACGGCTCCGCGTAATTCCTCCTGCGTTATCTCTTGGTCAGAAAGGTATTTTTCCATGAGCGCGTCGTCGGCCTCAACTATGCTCTCTATGAGCGAGGAGCGCGCCTCTTTTGCTTCCTCAGGAATCCCTGTCGGGTCGCCCAGCAGGTTAATAACCCCGGAGAAATCCGTTCCCTTTCCCACAGGGAAAACAACTGGCTGGCAGGAAACGCCGAATGTGTCCTGCAGTTCCTTGAGGGTGGCTAACGGATCGGTGTCCGGAGACTTGCACTTGCTCACCAGTAATATCCTGGCCGCGCCGGGCCTCGCTTTTTCCCAGAACCTCTCCAGGCCGGCTGCTCCTCCGCCCACATCCGCTACGATGACCAGGTTGTCCGAGATGGCCATCGCGCTCAACGAGTCAGCCTGGAAGTCAATGTAGCCGGGGGTATCCATGAGCTGGATCAGGATGTCTCCCCACGGGATGTCCGCTATGGATGTGTTTATGGTTATTCCCCTCTTCTTTTCCTCGGGACTGAAATCCAGGGTTCCGGTCTCCAGCCTGGTTGTGAGGCCCGCGGAGTAGAGGAGTGCTTCTCCTACAGTTGTTTTGCCTGATGCTGAGTTGCCCACCAGAGCAAGGAGTCTCAGCTGGCTGGTTTCAAAACTGGACAAAACAATCTCTCCTTCTTGTGTCGCAAATTATAACGAGAGCGCGCGGTGCGGTGCAAGGACAATCAAGCTTGCCCCTCGTTGTTCGTTACGGCTATGGTATAGGGAAATGCCCCCATGCCTGTCCGACGGCAGGTTAAAATCTGCGACTGGCCTGCCCATCCTGAATTCCTGGTGCGAAGACCAGGGCCTACCTATCTATATGAGGATATGGAGACTGTCCGTCTTCGGTTTTAGCTCGCTTCCTGCGCAAGGACCCCTTACCAGGCGAGCCTTTATAGGCTCGCAGGGGATTGGAAAGTCGCCTCTGGTAATGATTCGGGGCAGGGTTGGAGCTCTGCGCCTATCATGTTTGGTCATACAATTCTCACCGGAATTGAGTTCCGGATTCATACGGCTGTGTCCCATGCCAGAAACGCGTCTCAGATTCATCCAGGAAGTGGTTTTAACCACTGACAGTTGGAAACCGGCAACCGAAAACTACTATAATCTCACTATGGCCACCAGATTGCACATCCTTGATGGCTCACAAAGCATCGGCGGAACGAAGATGATCCTGGAGGAGGATGGCAGGGCCGTTATTCTTGATTTTGGACTTAATTACAACAGGCTGGGCCTTTTCTTTGACGGGTTTCTGTCCCCGCGATCAACCAGGGGGATACTTGATTTCGTCCTCCTGGGACTTCTACCCCCATTTCGCGATCTCTACCGGGACGATGTGTTTGTTGATCACAATGGACTCTCCGGCCTGCCGGAAACCGGTATGTCCATAGAGGCCGTCCTCTTCACCCATCCGCATTTTGATCACACGGGCCTGGGCGGTTTCCTTAGAGAGGACATACCCTTCTACGCCAGCCCCGCTTGCGCATTGACGACAAAGGCATCCCAGGACATCCGGTCTGATCTGAGTCACGAGCTCATATACACGAGGCCAAGGTTCTCCGATGGTTTCACGCTCAGACATCCGGGCAAAAAGGAAGAGGGCGACAAGATAGCCAGGTTCAGGCCGTGGCGTGTATTCTGTGAGTCCAGCGGTTCGGAGTTCTGCGATTTCTGGCAATTGTTTCACCTTTCCGAGCGCACCGCGAGTCCAGAGTTTCTCTTGCCCGAACCGGTTGGTTCTGATTTTTCCGCGGGGCCCTTCAGGGTCAAGGTTTTCCCGGTTGACCACTCCGCGCCTGGAGCGGTGGCTTTTGCTGTGGAGACAAGCGCGGGCTGGGTCATTTACACTGGCGACATACGAAAGCATGGTTATGGCAAGAAAAAGACCACTGGGTTTGTTGAGTCCGCGGCCAGCCTCAGGCCCGTTCGTGCTTTACTCGTGGAGGGAACGAACGCGGGTAGGGGGCCCGGCCCAAGCGAAACGATGGTGGCCGAAAGACTCATGGATGTTGTTGGCAAGGCAAAGGGAAAGCTTGTTAACGCGGAGTTCCCGCTCCGGCATCCGGAACGGCTAATCACATTCTCGGAGGTCGCGCGTGATTCCGGCCGGAGCCTGGTGCTCCTGCCCGGAGAGTTTTACATCGTCTACGCGCTCTGTCTGGAATTGTCAGAACTCGGTGGCGTGATGGAGCGGGTTCTCATTTACGATGAGCCAAAAGTCAGGGCTGGCGGTTTTGAAAGATGGGTCAGGAAAAAATACCCTGATAGGTTGGTTGACGCCGCGGCGATCAGCGCGAATCCGGGGGCCTTCCTGACAAGCTTCCGATACTGGGCGATAAACAAGCTCCTGGACATACCCAGCACTGCCGGCGGTATTCACATCTACTCAACATCAGAGCCACACTCCGAGGAACAGGAGTGGGACCTGGACAGGCTCAGGAGGTGGTTGGACTTTTTGGGGATCAGGATGGAGGGCGACCCAAACGCTGACCCCAACGATCCCCTGCACGCGTCAGGCCACGCCTCGGGCGATGAGTTGCTCTCTATAATAGAAGCCATCTCTCCCCGCGAGGTCATTCCGGTTCACACCCATAACTGGCAGTTTTTCGCGGATAGTGTGAGTTGTTGCCCTGTTAGGGAGCCAAAGGAGATCATTGACCTTTAGGGGAACGAACGCTTCACGCTCGCCGGAGCTATAGGCATAGATTTGCCATTTCCATACATATCACACGGGATTGGCCAGCCATAAACAACTGCCTTATAATTTTCCGTGAATGGACGATATTACTGCCCTGACGATAAAGCTCGCTGAGATTCCCTCGGTGGCACAGAACCCCAATGATCTGCGAAGGGTCATAGAGGTAGCCGACGAATTTCTCCCATCCGGACTCATTCGGTATCGCTACGAGAGAGAGACCAGGCCCTCAATGGTGGTTAGTTTCGTAGATGGCAAGCATCCAGAAACCCTGTTCCTGGCGCATCTTGATGTCGTTGACGCCAGGCCTGAACAGTTCACTCCCCGGCCTGAAGGCGACAGGCTCTACGGAAGGGGAGTGATGGACATGAAGGGTTCCGCGGCCGTCCTGTTGGCAGTGTTCCGTGACCTTTTCAATGATGGCAAGAGGCCATCGGCCGCGCTGATGCTCACAACTGACGAGGAGATAGGCTCGGCCAATGGTGTGGCCTACCTGGTGCGGGATGAGGGATGGTCGGCTGATTTCGTAATAATTCCTGATGGCGGTCCAAATTTTACCCTGGTGACAAAAGGAAAGGGTGCCTTCCACATTAGGGCCGAGGCGAAAGGCCGAGCGGCCCACGGCTCGGCCACATGGGCTGGGGACAACGCCATAGACAGGCTGTTAGCCTTCTACGAGGACCTGAAAAGGTTCTTCTTCGTCGCTGAACCTTGCGGTGATGAGGGACACTGGCACGAGACGCTTAACCTTGGTGTTATAAAAGGGGGCAAGAAGGTCAACATAGTCCCAGATCACGCGGAGGCCTCTTTTGACATAAGGTTCACCGAGGCATGGACCGTCAGGAAGGTTGAGGAAACCGTCAGATCGCTCGCGGAAAAACACGGGGTCAGCTTTGAAATAGAATCAACCGGAGAACCATTCAACACCCCCAAGGATGAGCCGCACCTGAGGGTTTTTGCCAGGTGCATGGAGGAGGTCCTGGGCCATCCCCCGGTCTACGGCCACGAGCACGGCGCGACCGATGGCAGGTTCTTCTCTGAGAGGGGGATCTCTACGGTCATAACATACCCTGAGGGATGGGGCATCCACGGGGATGAGGAGTGGGTTTCAGTTTCATCCCTACAGAAGCTTTACCTAATAATCAGAAAATACCTGGAGGCGAGATGATAGCCGTGATAACAGGCTCTGGCATGAAGGGTTTGCCCGGCCCCCCCGAGAAGACCCCTTTTGGGGAGACATCTGGCCCCATCATCGCAAAGGAGATAGGCGGGCAGGCCGCTCTGTTTCTCGGAAGGCACGGGGAAGGCCACACCTTGATGGCCCATCGCGTTCCCCACAGGGCGAACATCTGGGCCCTTTACTCAAAGGGCGCGAGGGCGATCCTCTCGGTTGGTTCCGTGGGAGGCATAGACACCAGCCTCAGCCCCGGCGATTACCTAGTTCTTGATGACCTCATTGATCTAACCCCTCCTCCCACATTCTACGATGGCCCCGGCGGTTCAAGTGTCCCTGAGACCGATGATCCCATTTCAGTCCTAATAAACAACCGCGTGGCCGTTCACATCAACTTCACCGAGCCTTTTTGCCCCGCGCTCCGGAGGACCCTCCTGACGGTTGTGAGGGACATGGGTCTTCCCGTGAGGGATGGCGGAACATATATCCAGACCCGCGGTCCCAGGCTTGAGAGCACCGCAGAAATAAAGGCCTTTAGTGTTCTGGGCGCTCATGTTGTTGGCATGACCATGGCCTCAGAGGCGACCCTTGCCAGGGAGCTGGGAATGTGCTTTGCTGGTCTCGCTGTTGTAGCCAACATGGCCGCTGGGGTAAGGGGCGCGCAACCCTCTGGCTCGGAGGTTGAGGACGCGATGGAAGACAGGGAGAAGGAGATAGGTATCCTGGTGGAGGAATTCATAGCAAGGGCCAGGCCTGGCGGGCGCGAACCCTGCGATTGCTACCGTCATCCCCTTGAGGGAGTCCAGGACAAAAACTGGAGGGGGCGTCTTGGCAAGGATTAAGATAGCCATAACGGGCAACACCGGCTCCGGGAAGAGCACTGTCGCCGAGCTCCTGAAAAAGCGCGGCGTCCCGGTCGTGGACGCTGATAAAATTGCCCACGATATAATATCAATGCCGGAGATACGCGAGAGGATAAGAGCTGAGTTCGGCGATGCCTTCATCACTGCCAGTGGACTTGTGGACAGGAAGCGCCTGGGTAGGGAGGTCTTCTCTGATCCCTCTAAGCTCAGAAGGCTTAATGCAATAATGGGGCCAAAGATAGCCTTTATGATTGGCAAGGCAATGGACGAGGCCGCCGGAGAGTTCGTCGCGGTTGATGGGGCGCTCGTTTTTGAATACGGCCTTGAGGGACTTTTTGACCGCGTCGTTGTGGTTGTCTCGGATCCGGAAGAAATGCTTCGTCGCTCCGCGAGGAAAACAGGATACTCGGTGGAGGATGTCCGGAAGATACTCTCGGCGCAGGCCCCACAGGAGGAGAAGGCCCGGAAAGCCTGGTTCGTCATAGAGAACAGCGGCTCGCTGGAAGACCTTGAAAAACAGGTTGAAGCTCTCATGGAGCGCTTGAGGTCAGGAAAATGAAAGAGGAGATCACCGCTTTTCTCGCTTTTCTGAGGGAGAAAGGCCACAGGATAACCGCGACCAGGACGGAGGTCGCGAAGAGGGTCTTTGCCTTGCACGAGCACTTCAGCGCGGAGGAACTTCAGTTTCTTTTGAGGGCAAGAAAAATCTCAAGGGCAACGGTCTACCGGACCCTTTCCCTCATGGTGGAGGCCGGACTGGTCAAGGAACACGCTTTTGGCACGAGGGAAAAGATTTACGAACATGTGATAGGCCATCCCAGGCACTTCCACCTTGTTTGTGATAATTGTGGGGCAATAGAGGAGATAAAGTGCCCGGACGCGGCCGGGGCCCTGACGCAGGCCGCGAGGGAAATGGGTTACATGCTTGTAAGCATTGATGTGGTTGTGCACGGGATATGCAAGAAATGCGAGGAAAAGACCAGGAGCGGATAGCCCTTATCCATTGGGGCATGTTTCCCGGTCTCGTCTAACCTTGTCATACCGGAGCCAACGCCCGTGATCCCCGCGTTTGCTCCACCTGCTACTCCCGCTCTATAATCTCTCATGTAAAGGAGGTAACGACTTGGCTGACGAAGCGACTTCGGTTATAAAAGTTAAGTGTAGTCAGTGCGGCGCGCCCCTTGAAGTTCCCCGGGGAGTTGACCACATCACCTGCCCCTTCTGCGGCTCAGCCATAGAGGTCAGGAAGGGTATATACCAGGGTGAGTTCTGGGCAAAACCTGTTTTTGATCTGGCCGCGGCCACGGAACGGTTTTTCCGGTGGACAGCTGAGAGGGACAAACCCGCGCCCTTCAGCGAGAAGGTTGAGCTGACGAACATCATGCCGGTCTGGGTTCCGACCTGGCATATCAGGGAATGGAAGGCTGGCTCAGGGGGCGTCAGGGATATAGCCTTTTCAATCCAGCCCGGCTTCGCTGACAGAAAGACATACGAGGCACTCTCCCCTCAGAACCTTCCCCTTCAGTCCATTAGGCCGGTAGATGGATCGCTTGATGGCGAGATCGCCCAGACAGACATGGGGCCGGACGACAAGGTGACCTTTCTCAAGAGCCGCGGCATTGATGTGCAGGAGCTCTCCCTGGTCTATGTGCCCCTTTACAGGGTTGATTATTCCTACAAGGGACGCAAATACAATCTTCTCATAGAAGGTATGACCGGCGGTATCCACGCCAAGGATTATCCCAAAAAGCCGGGATGGCCCTACTACCTCTACACCGTCGCGTTTGGTATACTCTTCCTGCTACTTGCCTTGCCGCTATTTTCGGATGATCCAGACGCGATTTCTCTTGGTATGACCCTCCTGTGCGCGGGGGCGGTTCTCTCTCTACCCGTGTCCGCGCTCATAGCCTACCTCTTGGTAAAAAAGGTATGAACGAAGAAACCATAACCCAGATAAGGGGGTTGAACTGCCCCAACTGCGGGGATGCGCTTGAGCTCATTGCTGGCCAGGTAATCGTTGACTGCGAGTCTTGCGGCACCCTCTTTAGGGTTGAGGGCCTTTTGGGAACCCCTCGTTTCCTCGTGCGCAACGCAGTTGATGAGACAAGAGCGAAGGCTCTCCTTCAAGAGTGGCTAAAGAGATGGGGCATCCCCGGAGCCTTCAAAAGGGGCGTCAAGATTGAGTCCGCGAGACAGGTCTATGTGCCCATGTGGTTCACGATTGGCCAGGTCATAGGCTGGCGATTGGGCTACACGGAATCAACGGATTCAAAGGGAAGGAAGACCAGGACATACCACGAATACAAGGTCAACAGGCGTATGAGATGGTCAGACCCCGCGACCGGAATAGGCGAGCTTTCCGTCACAACCATAGACCTGTCCAATCTTCCACTTGAGCACTACTCGGAATCTGAACGGCCGGAGGGCGAATATCTTGAAATAACCGAAGAAGAAGAGCTTTCCCGGCGCGAGGCCAGGAATGGGCTTATAGCCGCGGCCAGGAGCGGCTATCGGCTTGACTATGTCACCGACGAGTTCCTTGATGTGGTGGATCAGGACTTTTTTCTGGTCTATTACCCTTTCTGGCAGGTGAGCTACTCCTACAAGAACCTCAAGTTCTCTGGAACCGTTGATGGTGCCCGTTCACGGCTCAGATACGCCAGGGCACCAAGAGCAACGGGTTTCCGTATATGGCCTGTTGTTCTCGGCATGGCGATCGTCGATCCCCTGATAATGGGACTCGGTGTTCTTTTTACCGGGATAACCGGAGAGGGCAAGGTTCTCATAGGCGCGGTGGTATTCCTTTTCATCTTTAACCTTTGGCTCGCGAGAACCATGAAAGGAGGAGGAGAAATTGTCCTCAACAAGTAAAGGGATAAAGCTGGTGCCCCTTAAGTGCCCGGACTGCGCGAAGCTCCTTGATAAGAAAGGCACCCACTTTGCGACCTGTAACGCCTGCGGCAAGACATACCAGGTCACCAGGGCCGGTCTCAAACCAGCCAGAATAAGGACCGCAAAGGGCCAGGGAAAGACCCTGAGGCCATTCTGGGTTTTCAGGGTTGAGGTCAGGATAACCCACCGGGACGCGAGCGGTATAGGAGGTTTCTTTGAAAAGCTCTTTGGGTCCGGAAAGCCCGACGGCGAAATGAGCGTCTTCGTCCCGGCATACGAGATAAGTTCATCGGATATGTTTGATGTCGCGCTGGGATTGACGGAGCGCCAGCCAAGGTATGAGGCCATGGAAATGGGCAACGCCGTAGGGATTGACATAACCGAAGAAGAGGCCAAGAAGTATATCGTGCCCGTGATAATGGGCCTGGAGGTCCGGCGCAAGGATACCCTGCACTCCATAAGGTTTGATGTGAAGCTCAAGGAATCAAGCCTGGACTGGGTCTGGGTTGAGTAGGGGCAGGCCTGTGCGGCTGTCCACATGTTTTATCGGGGTTTAGACCTTAGAGGGTATGGAGCGCGTAAAAAATCTCATCAGGAGGCCAGGGGTCTGGTTCATCCTCTACCTGGCCCTCTGGTTCACCCTTAACCTGGTAACCCTGACCTGGTTTCCCGGATGGGACCTGAACCAGGACGAGGCCCTGCACGCTTCCTGCGCTATGGGCCTCTGGAAATTTGGGGCCGTGAGGTCTGAGTTCCTCCCCGGTTCATACCTGGGCCAGTATGGCTACGGGATGCTGTCCGGTTGGATATACTACGGGATACTCGCTCTGTTTCTTAAGGTTTTTGGCGTCAACATATTCTGGGCCAGGATGGTTTCCCTGCTTTCGGGCGCGGTTGTCCTCGTTTGCACATATTTGCTGGCCAAAGAATTCGGGAATCCCTGGGCAGGGCTTTGGGCCGCGCTTTTCACGGGTTTTGAGGTTCTCTTTCTCAGGGCAACTCACTACGCCAGGACTGACGCGATGCTCGCGGCCTGGGTGAGTCTCACGCTTTTTATTTTCGTCATGGCGATGAAGCGGAGGGAACCTTGGTTCTTCTTATCCGCCGGCTTTCTGGCTGGAATATCCCTTCTTGTGAGGCCCCTGGGCGCTTTCCTCGTGCCTGGACTGGCTATTGTCCTTGTTTTCTCAAGAAGGTGGCAAGGCCTCGCCTGGTTGGCCCTTGGCGTGGCCGGGGCCAGCCTCGTCATGGTATTCACCAACTACCTCCCATTCAGGGGCCAACCGGTGCTCCAGGACATAGACGAGGCGAACCAGAATTCCCCCCTGTTTCTACTTTTGACCGGAAGGCCCCTTCTCATTCCACTGGTAATGGAACGCAACGCGTGCGCCCTCCTGACAATGTTTTTTGGCCCGGAGAGCCTTCTCGGCCGTTTCGCTGTGGTAAAAATAGCCGCGGTTGGAGCCCTGGCTGGTGCGCTTGTCAGGTTCCGGCAGTATCCCCTTTTGTATGGGTTGATAGCGGCCCTCCTGGCGGGCGCGCTCTTGACTTGGCCTTTTGTTAGGGGTGGTTATGTAGCGCTTTTCGTTCCCCTCCTGGCCCTTGGTTTTCTCCTGCCTTTTTACGAGGTCAGATGGGCCAGGTATCTTTTCGTCGCCGGGGGCATAACGATCGGGCTTTTCGGAGCGGCAAAGGGCATCCGCGAGTGTCAAATGAACCGGCCTATTGCCGCGCTCCAGGCACGGGTTCTCCAAATTGTGCCACCGGAAAAGCGCGTGATGGTCAACTGGTTCCGGTTCTGGTGGTGTTTCAGGGAAAGAAACCCTGTCGTGGCAATGGTTGACCAGGACTTTACCTGGGGAGACCTCACCTTCTCTGAGCTGGCAAAGAGATACCATCCCGATTACATCATAATCGTTTTCTGGAAGGACTTTCTCATGTGGCCGAGGCAGATGAACGCCGGGGATTCGCTGTTTCTTTCAGGGTTGCCGCAAGTTGAGAGCTTCTATTTCCGGGGAGAAAACAAGTGGCGGGATTACGATAGCCTGATAATTTACGATGTCTCGTCAGGCGAAAAGGATGGTGGGATGGGCTCTTCTGAGGATATAGGACAAGGCGCGCGATAGTGAAAGTTTTCAGAAACCCAGAGGATTACAGGGAGCACTTCTCCAGGCTCGTTGTGCTTGAACGGGCCGAGGAGGTGCAAGCTCAGCAGGATGAGATGGCCAACCTATCAGGCCTTGAAAGGCAGGCTATGGGTAGGTGCGTTCTTGATATGATCGCGTCCGACAGGGGCCCGTGGCTCGGCGGTCGCCGGCTGGTCAGGCTCAGGCGCGCGGATATGCCTGATTGCGAGATAGGGCCATCTGACACAGTCATGCTATCACGCGATCATCCCCTGAGGGATGGCATTCAAGGGGTTGTTCTTGAGAAAACCGGTTCGGGATTCGTCGTTGTGCTGGATGGCCCATTGCAGGCCGGATGGCGCAGGGTTAGGCTTGATCTCCTTTCAAACGACATAACCTATGCCAGGATGCTTTCTGCTTTGAGGAACGCGCCCGCGGGGCTTTTTCCGGTGGATTTTCTCATGGGAAAAGAAAAACCCGCGATCAAAGAGGAGAATCTGTCCGCGCCGAATCAGATGAATCCATCTCAGACAAAAGCTTTGAGGCTTGCAATGGGGACAAGGCCCTTATTCCTGATTCACGGCCCGTTTGGCACGGGAAAGACCCTAACTCTCGTTGAGATCATAGCCTGCGCCGTGAGACACGGAGAAAGGGTGATAGCCTGCGGGGACTCAAATGTGGCAACGGACAACCTCCTTGAGGGCCTGATCCGGAAGAAGCTTGAACCCGTCAGGATAGGCCACCCAGCGAAGGTTTCGTCGGAACTGCTTCCCTATTCTCTGGACGCGCTCGTTGAGGCCCATCCCGAATACAGCGTTTGCAAGGAATTGTGGGAGATAATTGATGCTCTCAGGCAAGAACAGGAACTGTATCCCAGGCCCGACCCCGGAACTCGCCGCGGCTATACCTATGACGACATAGAGCGCATGGCAAAACACTACAAATCTGGCAAGGGAATATCACGAGAAAGGATGCGGGACATGGGGAAATGGGTTTCCGCGGAGAAGAAGATAAAGGAGCTCAGGCACGAGGCAGGAGAGAGGGAAGATAGAATAATCAAGGAGATAATATCGGGTGCGCAGGTTATATGCTCAACCTGCTCCGGCGCTGGTTCCGAATTCCTGGAGAAAGAGGAGTTTGATCTCGCGGTCATAGATGAGGCCACGCAGGCAACAGAGCCATCCGCGCTCATTCCATTGATAAAAGCCAGGAGGGCGGTTCTCGCGGGGGATCACAGGCAATTGCCGCCGACCGTGCTCTCGCGTGAGGCTGAAAAGGGCGGGCTTGGCGTGAGCCTTTTTGAGAGGATGATAAGCCTCCATCCTTTTGCTTCGGCTCTCCTGGACACCCAATACAGGATGCACCCGGACATCATGGAATTCCCCGCCAGAGCGTTTTACGATGGCAGGCTCACGGCCGCGCTGGGACTTGAGAAAATGAGGCTTTCGGACCTTCTGGTGTTTCAGGCGGATAATCCCGCTCTTGATGATAGGCCAGTTGTCTTCCTGGACACCAGCGGAAGGTTCCGGGAAAAAACCAGGCGCGGCTCGCCATCAAGGCGAAACCCCGGAGAGGCAGAGCTCGTCAGGAAACTGGCGAAAGAGCTTCTTGGCCTGGGCCTCGATCCCTCACAATTGGGCGTCATAGCGCCTTACGACGACCAGGTGAAACTCCTGAGGGGTATATTGCCCCCTGGCGTTGAGGCCAGGACCGTGGATGGGTTTCAGGGAAGGGAAAAGGAAGTGATAATCCTCTCGCTGGTCAGGTCAAACCCCGCTGGCAGGATAGGCTTCCTGAACGACAGGCGCAGGTTGAATGTGGCGATAACGAGGGCAAAGAGAAAGCTCATAGTGATAGGCGATGCACGGACCCTTTCGGCGGATAGGGTCTACCGGGATTTCGTTGAGTGGATTAGAAAGCATGGTTCATTGCTTGGCCGGGGAGATTTACCCTGAAAGTGATTCTATAGCTCTGATAAAGTAGCAATAACTTACTGGCCTGAATCAGAACCGTCTCATCCAGAGGATCAAGGTTCTGAGAGGGGCCCCTGAAGATCCCGTCATGAAAGCGTTTCCGTGGAGGCTCGGCCTCTATTCTGCGGAGGCCCCATGGTCAGGGGAAAAGACAGAGGGGATTTTCAGGGGTCTCGATTCGCGTAAAGTCCACCGGACAATCCCAGCCGTTTTTGTTCGGGAGGAAACTATCCTGACCTGCAATAGCCTTTGATCCAGCGTCGCACCGGCCATTATAATTTCGGCCTGCCCCGCTAGCTCAATTTGGCAGAGCAGCGGATTCTTAATCCGCGGGTTCCAGGTTCAAGTCCTGGGCGGGGTATTCTGAATGTGCGCGAGACATTTTCATTCCACTCACAGTAATGAACATCTTTCTTCAGTAGTCGCCGAGCCGCACCCTTATTTTGGTTTGTTCTCTGACCGTGCTCTCCATAGAATCCAACCCCCCTGTGCCAGGATTGCCGAGAAAACATAGAAAGGCATCACAACCCTCTCGTCCATGACGGGCCCCGGAGTCAACAGGAACCACGAGGCCCCAATGGCAAGGGAAACTGCCACGAGCCTTCGCTTTTTCCACCAAAAAACAAACCCGATACACGCCAGGACGAGAATCAAAACCTTCGCCAGCGTATCCGTGAAATCCTCCAGTGAGGTCTGGAAAAATCCCCTTGGCAGGAGGAATCTGGTCGTGTATTTCAGATGGCACAGGGCGTATCCCGGCAGATCATCAAGTATCCTCTCCCTCGCTTCCTGCGCCATGGTAGCGATCAGCGCGGCCTTTGCCCTCTCGTTTTTCTCAATGCCAAGGACCTTCACTCGTTCCCTGTATGCGTTCCTGGCCTTCTCGTAGAGGCCAAAGTATCCCCAACCGAACTTCCATGGCTTTTCCTGGCCGGTCTGCTGGGCTGTGAGCGCTGGTCCCAGGTAGAACGCTGTGTTAACATCGGGTATCTGCGAGAACGCGAACCTGCCGTAGACGGCCTGGTTCCGCCAGCACCACACGAGAACAGGCGCACCCATCATCACCAGCGACAGGAACGAGTGGAGTCTAGTTTTCTTTCCCAACAGCCCGACCGCGAGAAGAATGATCCCCGCGACAGCGCCGGTTGGCTTTGTGAACGCCATCAATATCCCTGCGCCGGATGCGGCGAGCACGGTTTTCCAGCCAGGCCTCTCCAAAAGGTTCATCCCCGCGACCGCGAACAGCGCGACCGTGAGCAGGAAGGTTATGTCAGAAACTATATAGACGGGAAAGACTATCATGTAAGAGTAGAGAATGATGAGCGCGAGCCAGGCCTGGCCAGCGCTCTTCTTCAAGGATCTGTAGATAACGAAGCCAGCAAGTCCCTTGAAAAGGCAGGCTATGATAAAATGCCATATCTCAAAGGAACCGGGGAGAAAGCCTATCAAAAGGAGTAGGATGGGATACACGGGCGGCCTGTCAAACCATATTAAGTGATCGGGAATATCAGGGTGAAACGGCGGCGAGAGCACGACCGAAAAGCCATGCCTCAGGATGTCCGAGGCCGCGGCCATGTAGTCTTTTGTGTCTGCCCAAAAATAGGCTATCTGCGGGTTTCCAGCGAGCGCTATGAGACCAGGTATGCCGAGAATGAATGGCAGGAGGATAATAAACGCGAACCTCAAGGCCTGCCGCCAGTCAAAACCCTTTCCGGTTTTCACCCGAAAATTATAACACCTATTGGTTGGCGGGTTCTATTTGTTTTACTAGTAGCACAGTAGCCTTAACCCATTGATTTATTTTGCAGGATAGAGCCTTTCTGTTTCTGGCCAGAAGCTACCTTGAGAAAAGCACCTCCAGGACATCCCCGTCCTGGACCTCGTAGTCCTTACCCTCCTTCCTGGCGAGGCCGGATTTCTTCGCGGCCTCCCAACCGCCAGCGGAGACAACCGCGTTCCAGCGCGCTACCATGGCGCGAATGAAGCCGCGCTCCATGTCCGAGTGAATGCGGCCCGCGGCCTCCGGAGCCCTGGCGCCGCGTCTCAGGTTCCATGCCCTAACTTCGTTTGGCCCTGGGGTGAAAAAGTGGATGAGGCCCATCGTCCTGTAAAGCTTTGAAAAGATCTCTGGGACCGGGTCCTGGATTTCCATCTCACGAGCCATCTCCTCTCGTTCCCCCTCTGGCAGTAAGGCAACCTCAAGCGCGAGCTGAAAATCACCAGCGACCCAATCAACTGGCACATTGCCCGATGGTTTGGTTCCGAAGACAGCTATGGCTGGTTTCAGGCTGAGAAACCCGTATTCCGAAACAAGCCTGAGGTCGCTCTCAGATAGGTTCAGCGAGAACAATGGCTTCCCCTCGCTGAGAGTTTCAGCAAACCTCTCAAGTAGCGTGAGTTTCTTCGGGTCATCGTGACCGCCAGAAACGCTTTTTCTCAGATTGGGCGTGAGCCGGTCCACTGCCTCCGCGTCTGAGAGGATCATCCTTGCGTAGAGGCCATCAAAGTCCGAATCGTCCTTCGCAACGATAAGGAAACCGCTGTATGGGGCAATCGCGTTGAACACTTCACCGGCTTTCCTGTCAGACCACAGGGGGCCCATGCCCAGGAACAAATAGAACTCTGGGCGGTCAGGGGTTGTTTTTTCCGGCTTTATTGTATCAGCGAGCCTTTTTAGCCTCTCATCAGGGAAATCAGCAGTGGCAATTGCGGATACATAGTCCCTGGGAGCCTGGCCAGGCTCGCGGCCCGTTATCAGCCGGAAAACTGTCTCTGGTAGGCCGTGTTCCGACCCGAAAAGGGCGACGCGCACCCTAATATTTTAATGCCAGGCGAAATCCGAATGCCTGTCGTTGAATTCTCACGAATATTGAAATTGCCCGGGGCGGGATTTGAACCCGCACGGCCTTTTGGGCCACCGGATTTTAAGTCCAGTGCGTCTGCCATTCCGCCACCCGGGCTCGTGCGTTATTATGCGGGAAAGCGAGGGCGGGGTGCAAGCAAGCGCGGCACAATGTTTCGCGTTCCCGGTTCGCATGACAGGTTGCAGGTTATCGCCGTTATGGCTTATACTGATCACATGCTTTGTTTTTCACTCGCTCTTCTTGCAGGCCTCGATCTTGACTACGCCAACGGTATATATCGTTTCCCGGATGGCTCCACCCTGATAACCGAGGGCGCGGGCATAAAGGGACAGAAGGCCAGCTCGGTCTATCTCGTGGATTCACTGGGTGTCCTTCTCTGGGCTTACCTGAACGGAGACCTGGTCTGGGCGCACAGCGCTAATCCCACTTCGGGCGGCGACATCATCATCTCTGACACGGAAAACGACAGGGTCATAATAGTCAACAAGCGCGGGGAGATAATCTGGGAATACTCTGAAGGCCTGAATTATGTCAATGACGCCAAGGAAATAGCGCCGGGCAGGGTGCTCATCTCTGACAGGGACAACTCGCGCGTGATAGAGGTGGACACAGCCTCAAGGAGCATCGTCTGGTCATATACCGCGCTCGATCACCAGCACAACCCAGACCGGCTCCCGAACGGCAACACCATCATCGCCAACTCTGGCGTCAACCGGATCGTTGAGGTTGATTCCCTTGGAAACATAGTCTGGACTTACTCAGGAACCCTGAACTGGCCCCGCGACGCCGACAGGCTCTCAAACGGCAACACCCTGATAACGGACACCCGTGGCTGGCGAATAATCATAGTAAATCCCGCGGGCCAGATCGTCTGGCAACAGAGCGTTGGATTTTTCAACCTGATATACGATTCTGACATGCTTGCCAACGGCCACATCCTCTACTCAAGCACTAATTCCATCCAACCCAGCGTCATAGAGATTGATACCGCTACAAGGGACACGGTCTGGCAGTATCCAGAGACAAGGAAGGTGCTCGTTGATACCTTCTGGGTGATGAACCCCTCGTCAGGTTGCTCTCTTTTCGTCCAGGCTTTCCGGCCGGAGGACGCGTCCTCGTCCAGGCCATATCCACCGGTCATAATCATACCCGGAGGAAACGGCTACGGCTCGGCCGTCGGATTTTCCGTTCTCGCTCACAAGACCGCGCAAGAAGGCTTTGTCGCCATCCTCTTTGATCCTGACGGCAGGGGACAGAGCACGAACGGAGGCACATATACTAACGAGGATTACAACGGGTTCATTCACCAGGATGGGCTTCGTCAGGTCATGCTCCTTGCCGCGAGCCTTCCCTATTCTGATCCCTCTAATCTCGGCCTCTGGTCACAATCATACGGCGTTACCATGGCCGCTGGCACGCTCGCCAGGTATCCTGGAGACCCATTCTGCAAGTTCCTCCTGGACTGGGAGGGGCCATCGGACAGGTCGCAAACATGTGCTGATAGCGGGGGCCATGTTCCCGTGCCCGCGGATTCCGAGGCCTTCTGGCAGGAGCGCGAGGCCGCGCGTTTCATGAAGAACCTGGAGGTTTTCTACCTGAGGTTCCAGACCCAGGTTGATCACAACACGAACATCACGGACAACATTCACGCCATAGCCCTGGTGGATTCCGCAACGAGCACGGCCTATGGCGGGTCCGGGAAATGTCCCTGGACAAGGGTCAACGACTCCACCATGAACCAGCCAAACACGGTCTATACCGTGGGTTCTCCTCCGGCGTGGGTTCCAGAGCAGGCTGATTTCCAGAACCTGGTTACCGCGCGGTATTTCCTTTACCTGCACGAGCTCGTGGCCATGGATTATTTGCCAGTCAACGAAGGGCCAGATTTTGAGCGGCCCTCGCTTATTTTCGCCTGGCCCAATCCCTTCACCGGGGGAACCTACCTCTCCTTGCCCTCGCAAGTCAGAGGGGAGTCCATCATGATATACCGCGCTGACGGGAGCCTTGTCAGGGTCATTGAGAACCCTGGCCAGAAAGCCTTCTGGGATGGGACGGACCGCGCGGGCAAGCCCGTCCCTCCGGGCATCTACATTGCCAGGTGGGGCCGGGAGACGGTGAAGATGGTCAGGGCGGTGGAGTAGGGCCGGGTTCTGGTTCGTCGCGCAGATTCGGGATCCCGGCAGCTCTGGAAATCCCTTAATTATAAGCCTCTACAACCCACTCCACAGGTTGAAACCTGCGACGGGAAACGGGCAGGCGAAACTTAACCTGTTTTGTGAATACCTGTCCCTAAATCCCCGGTCTCCCGTATCCCACGAATATTGGCGCGTCCCCTTCCTGCCAGGTGCTGAAATCGGATGGCAGGGGATTCAACATGACCTTGTCCCCCCTCTTTACCCCGATCAGTATTGCCGGAGGGTCATGCTCAAGGAACTCTCTCGCTGTTTCCGCGAAGGTCTTGCCCTCAAAGAACCTCTTCCAGGAGTCCGGTTTTATATCCGGGACCATGTATATCTCGCAATTATCAGCGCCGGTGTGTCCGACCGTGAGCAGGTCAAGATAGACCTCGGACATCCTGGGGCTTATTGATGTCTGTGCCAGGAGACCCATCTGGTAATCCGTGAAGCATATCACCTCGTCGGCGCCAGCGTCCCTGATGTGGCTGGATTTCCTGTGGTTGAGAGCCTCAACTATTATGTAGGGCCTTGTCCTCTCCTCGTTGGCAAGGGCCCTTATTCCCAGAGTGACCAGCGCGTTCGCGCCATCCGCGTCCGGGTCGTTCTCGTCAGCCAGAATTATCACCCTCGCGGCCCTGTGCGCCCGGATGGACCTCAGGAAGCCCTTGTCAAAGGCGTCCCCTGCCACGAATGTGACGCGCCTATAGTCTTCTTGCTGGTGATAGACCTCGGTGTTGACCTTTCCGTCGTGGATCACCATGATCTCAGGTGGTTCCTTTCCCGCGTCCCGATGATAAGCGTTCAGCTCCTTCACCAGCCTGTCTCCTTTCAGGCTCCAGTTAACGATGAGGTATTCTCCCTCTTTCAAGGCATGCCTCCTTTCCATTCTTTTGGCCGTGAGAAAAGCGGCCAGCTCCCCTGTCAGATAAGCGACCACCGAGACACCCCCGATCATTATCAGGACAGCGGCTGTCCTGCCAGGGCCCGTGTTCGGCCCCCTGTCTTCAAAACCCGACAACAGGTATGTTGCTATTGACCAGAAGGACTCAAGCACGGACGAGAAGAACTGGTTGAACCTGAACTCAAGGAGGTGCATGACCACCGCGCCCGAAACCCAGACGAAGCAGAGGAACAGGAAGGCCCTTAGGATGCCCATGTAGTCCTTCGCGGCCCAGGATTTCTTTGCCATGCTAAGGTAGACGAGGAAGAGAAAGCCAAGGGCTGTCAGGCTGAAGAGAATGGTTTCTATGATGTCCAGGATCACGGGCAAATTATAAGGCCCCTGGAGGCGAGGGTGGCAAGGCATGCAAGGGAGGGGATCACCCCTTCACGGTGAACCTTTTCCTTATGAAGAACGCGGCCAGGTTCAGGATGAATGTCAGGATTATGAGAACCAGCGCTGTGCCGTATGCCAACGGCCTCACTCCCTCTATATTCTGATGCTGAGTGGCAAGTATGTAGAGGTGATACGGCAGGGCCATGAACTGGCTGGAGAGACTAGTGGGCAGATGCGGGGTGTAGAACACAACGCCCGTGAAAAGGATTGGCGCGGTTTCCCCTGCGGCCCTGGACATGGAGAGGATCATGCCGGTCAGTATCCCCGGCAGGGCCGCGGGCAGTATCGCCTTCCATATTGTCTGCCACTTCGTCGCGCCCAGCGCGAGCGAACCTTCCCTGTATGAGTGGGGAACCTGCCTGAGGGCCTCCTCGGATGTTGTTATCAGCCATGGCAGGTTCATCAGCCCCAGCGTGAGGCCTGAGGCCAGCAGGGATGTTCCCATTCTTGAGAGCTGAACGAACAAGGCGACCCCAAATATTCCATAGACTATTGAAGGGATTCCTGCCAGGTTGCGGGTTGTGCTCCTCACCAGTCTGGTGAACCAGTTGTCCGAGGCGTATTCCGCCAGATAGATGCCCGCGCCAAGACCAATCGGGAACGACGCCACTGTTGAGATGAGCGCGAGGTAGAAAGTCCCTATTATTGCCGGGAATATGCCACCACGGGTCATGTTGTCAATAGGCGGTTTTGTCAGGAATTCCCAGCTTATGACACCCGCCCCCTTGAGGATTATGAACGAAAATATGTAGCCCAGAACTACCGCCACCAGGATTGCTGAAAGAATTATGATGGTTGTCCCTGCCCTGTCCACAAGCTTTTTAACGAACAACGACCACCGTGTCACGCGGCCTCCTTTATTCTTTTGACGAAGGGTTCAGCTATCAGGTTGACGACCATTGTTATAAGAAACAGGTAAAATCCCAGGGCAAACAGGACATAGTAGTGCTCGGTGTTCCAGGCCACCTCGCCGAGCTCTATGGCTATTGTCGCGGTCAATGGCCTCACCGGGTCCATGAACGAATGCGGCAGGGCCGGCGCGTTGCCCGCGGCCATAAGGACCGCCATTGTCTCACCGACCGCTCTGCCGAAACCAAGCATTATTGACGCGACGATCCCGGGCCTCGCGGCCTTCACAACCACTCCCCATATCGTCTGCCACCTGGTCGCGCCCAGGGCTCTCGCGGCCTCCCTGTATGTCCTGGGAACGGCCTTCAGCGCGTCGTCGGATATTGAGATTATTGTCGGAAGTATCATTATCGCGAGTATGATCGCGGCGTTCAGGGCGTTCAGTCCGGAGCTCTGGCCCGTGAGCCTCGCGACCACGGGGCCGGTTATGACCAGGCCCAGGAACCCGTATATGACAGAGGGAACAGCGGCCAGGAGTTCAACCACCGGTTTCAACCATGACCTCTGGCGCTCCGTAGCGACCTCCGAGAGATAAATCGCGACCAGAAGGCCCCATGGAACCGCTATTAACATTGCACCAGCGGTCACCATGACCGAGGAGAGGAGAAGTGGAAGGGTGCCATAACCTGAGCCAGTGTAGCCCGCGGGGTTCCAGTCAGTGCCGAAAAGGAGCTGGGACACCGGGACGGTCTTTATGGCCAGGAATGTGTTCTTGCCCAACAAGAGGACTATGCCTGCCACCACCAGGATGGAGACCGCCGCGGCGAACAGAAACGCAACCCTTGCCAGCCTGTCGCTTACTCGTTTCAACCCGAAAAGTATAGCGAGGGCTCGGTTAAGGAAGTGTTAAGGCGTAGCATTTACTGCTGGATTTTTCCTGCCCTTTATGAACCCGGAATCCTCCTGGAACGCATTGCTTGAATCGTTTCTCTCGCCCCGCGAGGGTTCCGATCTGGTTGCGCTGGCCATTGCTCCTGGTCTATTATTTTAGCCATGAAAAGACCGATTGAATCCCCTCGCGCTCCGAGGCCCGTTGGCCCTTACAGCCAGGCAATAGAGACAGATGGTTTTGTTTTCGTTTCCGGGCAACTGGGCATGGATCCGGAGACCGGCAACCTAGCCGAAGGCGTTGAGGCTCAGGCGCACCTGGCACTCAAGAACATGTCCGCGGTGCTGGAGGCGGCTGGCCTTGAAATGAAGGATGTGGTTAAGGTAACGATATTCCTGGCCGATATGGCTGATTTCCCGAAGGTGAACGAGGTCTATGCCAGCTATTTCTCGGAGCCATATCCCGCTAGGGCGTGCGTGGCGGTGGCTGGGCTTCCAAAGGGCGCGCTCGTTGAAATGGACTGCATAGCCGCGGTTGACTGAGTTCAGACTACCGGGCAAAGGAGATGGTATTTGAGAAGGAATACCATGGAATCATTGCTCCCTTACGGGACAGACAGGATTTCGGGAGTTGCGCCGTGGGCATAAAGTCAGACCGCTGGATAGAGAAGATGGCGACCAGGCACGGGATGATTGAACCATTCGTGCCAGAGCTGGTCCGGGGTGGCGTTGTTTCGTTCGGTTTATCCTCCTACGGCTACGACATCCGGATAGCGGATGAGTTCAGGGTGTTTTCCCCGAAGCATGGCCGTATCGTTGACCCGAAGAATTTTGATCCTGACAATTTCGTTGATTTCGCCGGCCCGGAGTGCACCATACCACCCAATTCCTTCTGCCTGGCTCGGTCTCTTGAGTATTTCAGGATACCCAGGGATGTCATCGGGATATGCCTTGGGAAGAGCACCTATGCCCGTTGTGGCATCGTTGTCAATATAACCCCCCTTGAGCCGGAGTGGGAAGGCCACCTCACCATAGGAATATCAAACACCACGCCTTTGCCCGCGAAACTCTACGCCGGCGAAGGCATAGCGCAGTTGATATTCATTGAGGCCGCCGAGATTACCAGTTGCTCCTATGGTGACAGGAAGGGTAAGTATCAGGCACAGAAAGGTGTGGTGCCACCCAGGATTGACGCGGCTGAAGGGGAGAGTCTTGGAAAGCACAGAAAAAAAAGGAGAAACTGACATGGCCCAGGAAAAAGAGGAGAAGAAGGAGCCGAAGGCCCCTGAAAGGGCAAGGCATCCCGAAACCGGTAGGCTGGAGCCTGATCTGGAGAGGGTAAAAGCCCTTGAGGCCGCCCTGAAGCTCGTGGAGAAGACCTATGGCAAGGGAGCGGTCCAGGTCATAGGCGGTATACCCGCCGAAAGGGTTCCTGTCATTCCCTCCGGTTCGCTTGCCCTTGACATAGCCCTCGGGGTTGGCGGGTATCCACGGGGTAGGATAGTTGAGATATACGGCCCGGAGATGACCGGCAAGACAACCATAGCCCTGCTCGCGATAGCTGAAGCGCAGAAGATGGGCGGAGTGGCGATGTTCATAGACGCGGAGCACGCGCTTGATGTGGCATACGCTAAGGCCCTTGGGGTTGATGTTGATAACCTCTGGGTTTCACAGCCCGACGATGGTGAGCAGGCCCTGGACATCCTTGAGACCATGGTTCGCTCCGGAGGTGTGGACATATTCGTTGTGGACTCGGTGGCCGCTCTTGTCCCCAGGGCAGAGCTTGAGGGTGCGATGGAGGACATCACCGTTGGCGCACAGGCAAGGCTCATGTCCAAGGCCCTCCGGAAGCTCGCGGGCGCAGTGAGCAAGAGCAGATCAGTTGTCATATTCATCAACCAGATAAGATACAAGATAGGCGTTGGGCCATACGGGAACCCGGAGGTTACCACCGGCGGTAATGCCCTGAAGTTTTACGCTTCCGTCAGGGTTGAGGTCAGGCGCGCGGGGCAGATCAAGGAGGGCGAGGATGCAATAGGCCACACCCTAAAGCTCAAGGTCCAGAAGAACAAGGTCGCGCCGCCTTTCAAGAACGCCCAGATTGACCTGATGTATGGTAAAGGCATAGATCCATTCGGGGAACTGGTTGACCTTGGCCTTGAAAAGGGTATAGTAAAGAGGGCAGGCTCCTGGTATACATACGGGGAGACCCAGATCGGCCAGGGCAGGGACAGGGCCGTTGATTTCCTGAGGGAACATCCGGAAATGGCGAACGAGATAAGGGCCAAAATACTTGAGAAGGCCGGGCTCTCCGGCTAAGCGCCTGGTATGGAATCCTACGACGCTGTTGTTGTGGGCGCCGGCCCCGCCGGTTCCTGCGCCGCGCGGGAGATGGCTCTTGCTGGCCATCGTGTTCTCGTTCTTGAGCGCCAACGCCAGGTCGCGGACGAGATAGTGTGCGCGGAGGGGATAACCGATTTCTGGTTCAGGGCCCTGGGATGGGAGCCGGACAGGGCCTGGATATCCAACCATGTCCATAGCGTCAGGGTGTATGGCCCCGGAGGCGATTACTTCCATGTTCATGTTGGTCATGTCGGCAACATCCTGGAAAGGAGGGTTTTTGACAGAGACCTGGCCGTGATGGCCGCCGCGGCAGGCGCTGAGATCCTCGTATCCGCCAGGTTCACGGGTGCCCAGGTGACAAAAAACGGCGTGGAAATAGGTTTCACCCACCTGGGAAAAGACGAGCGTGTTGCGGCCCGGCTCGTGATAGGAGCGGACGGGCCTGCCTCAGCCGTTGGCAAGGCCATCGGACTTGATGTTGATGTGCCGATAGCCGACATTCACTACACGGCCCAAGTTTTACTCTCTGACGACCGGATATCAGGGGATTGGATTGGCCTCTATGCCGGGCACGATATCGCCCCCTCCGGCTACGCCTGGTTGTTCACGAAGCGCGATGGCTTGGCGAACGCGGGGGTTGGCGTTGCTGATAGAAAGAGAAGGATTGATCCCCTTCCTTACCTTGAAGCCTTCTTGGGAAGGTATTTCCCCGGCGGCAAAAGGCTTTCAAGGCTCCTGTCGGTAGTCCCAACCGGCGGACACAAACTGAGGATCTATGGAGAGAGAGTTATGATTGTAGGGGATGCGGCCCGGCTGGCCGATCCAATAACCGGAGGCGGCCTCGGTCCAGCGATAGTCTCAGGGACAACCGCGGGCCAGGTTGGCGCGGCCGCACTCTCCGAGGACAACCTCTCCGCGAGGCGCCTTTCCGAATACCCGAAGCTCTACTGGTCAAGGGCGGACAGGAAGGCCTACGAGCTCTCTTACACGATCAGGGAGGCTTACTTTGATTTCACTGATGATGACCTGAACTACATATTCGGCCAGCTCAGACCGCTTTTCCACGAGAAGTCCCTGGAGAGCGTTGACTCGGTCTACATCGGCCGCATGATACTCTCCGGCGCACCGGGACTCGCCGCACTGGCTGTGAAAAAAGGAAAAAATGCCCTTTTCAGATACCTTAAGGAAACTCTTTTCGGAAGATAGGGACAGGGGATTCTTTGTCCTGGTTGACCCGGATCGCCTGCCCAGGGACGATATACCCCGCCTCGCGAAAAAGATAAACTCGGAACCCAGGGTCAAAGCGGTGCTGGCAGGCACGAGTCTGATGCTTTCCGAGGACTTTCCGGGTTTCGTTAGGACCCTGAAGGATCATCTGGCCGCGCCAGTAATAATCTTCCCCGGCAACTCCACCCAGCTGGCCCCGGACGCGGATGGCATTCTTCTCCTCTCCCTCATATCCGGCAGGAACCCAGAGTTCTTGATAGGCGAGCATGTGCGAGCCGCGCCGCACATAAAGAGGATGAGGTTATCCGTCGTGACCACCGCCTACATACTGGTTGAATCCGGAGGCCAGACAGCTGTAGAATTTATGTCCGGCACAAAACCCATCCCGAGGGACAAAACTGACATACTCGTAGCTCACATCATGGCCGCTTGTCTCCTGGGATTCAAGGCGATATACCTTGAGGCGGGTTCAGGAGCGTCCATGCCGGTCCCACTTGAGATGATAAGGGCCGCCAGGGATGAAACCAGGCTTCCCTTGCTGGTTGGCGGGGGAATAAGGACGCCAGAGGCCGCGGAGGCGGCTTTTGAGGCAGGGGCTGACTATGTGGTTGTGGGAACCATTGTAGAGGAAGCGGGCGCGAGTGCCGAGAAAGAGGGCCTCTTTGGCCTCTAGGATTTAACCTTCTTAACATGATAACCGTTGAAGACCTGAAAAGGGATGACAGGATAACCGCGCTCATATCAAGGGCCCGTGAGGCCCTGGTCAAGCTCGGATACACCGAGCACGGAGACAGGCACATGGGAAAGGTTTCTGAGGATGCGGGGAGGATAATGAGGGAGCTCGGCTACCCGGAGAGGGATGTCCGGCTTGCGGAAATAGCCGGCTACCTACACGATATAGGCAGTGCCATAAACAGGGTTCAACACGAGCAGACCGGAGCACTCCTGGCCCTGTGGTTTCTTATTGAGAAGGGAATGCCTTTCCAAGACGCTCTGGATGTCGCGACAGCGATAGGCAACCACCACGAGGAGACAGGCGAACCCCTGACCCCGATAACCGCGGCCGTCATCCTAGCGGACAAAGCCGATGTCCACAGGTCAAGGGTCGTCGCTTACGATATAAAGAACGACATCCACGACAGGGTTAACTTCGCGGCCACCAGGAGCACCATAGAGGTGGATACGGCCGCGAGGGTGATATCCTACCGCATAGAGATAGACACGGACATAAGCCCGGTCATGGAATATTTTGAGATATTCACGCCAAGGATACACATAGCCGAGAAGGCCGCCAGGGCGCTTTCGGCTTCATTCCAGGTTTGGATAAACAACACGAGGATGCTATGAACCCCGATGAACTCAAGGGAAAGAAGCTATCCGAGCTCTACGAGATAGCGAAGGAGATGGGGATACCCAACTACTCCTCCATGAAGAAGGCAGAGCTCATTCAATGCATCACAAATCATAACGCTGAGAAGGAAGGACTCTTCTACAAGGAAGGGATTCTTGACATACACAAGGATGGCTACGGGTTCCTGCGCTTGCTTGAACACAGCTACGCTCCCAGCCCATCAGATGTCTATGTTTCCCCGAACATAGTGAAGAGGCTCGGCCTCAGGCGGGGGGATTTCCTGGAAGGATACGCCAGGCCCCCGAAGGAAAAGGAGCGGTTCCCCTCGTTGGTAAGGCTGGAGAGGGTTAACGGCATTGTCCCGGATGAATTCCCGGAGCGCAGGCCGGATTTTGAGAAGCTCGTTCCCTACTACCCGACCGAGAGGATGATACTGGAGAGGCCCGATACCGGCGAGTCAGACCTATCCATGAGGATACTTGACCTCTTTGTCCCCATAGGCAAGGGCCAGAGAGGCCTCATAGTCTCGCCACCAAGGGCCGGCAAGACCGTCCTCCTCCAGAAGATAGCCCAGTCCATAAGGGCCAACTATCCCGATGTCCATTTGATCATCCTGCTCATAGATGAGAGGCCGGAGGAGGTAACGGAGATGGAACGCCTGGTTGAGGCGGAGATAGTTTCCTCCACCTTTGATATGCCTCCTGACCGCCATGTCTATGTCGCGGACATAACCCTTGAGAGGGCAAAGCGCCTGGTTGAGATGGGCAGGGATGTTGTGATTCTTCTTGACTCAATAACCAGGATGTCCAGGTCACATAACGCTGTTGCCCCACACTCCGGCAGAACCCTTTCCGGTGGCCTGGACGCTACCGCTCTGGTCAGGCCGAAAAAGTTCTTCGGCTCCGCGCGCAACATAGAGGAGGGTGGCTCCCTGACCATCATTGCTTCGGCGCTCATAGAGACCGGCAGTCGCATGGACGATGTCATCTTTGAGGAATTCAAGGGAACAGGCAACATGGAGATGGACCTGGACAGGCACATGGCGGATAAGCGAATATACCCGGCGATTGACCTGATAAAATCCTACACCAGGCGTGAGGAATTATTGTTGCCACCGGACACCCTGCAGAAGGTCTGGCTAATGCGCAAGGTCATATCCGACCTTGATCCCGTGGACGCCATGGAATACCTGCAGGACCGAATGAAGCTCACGAAGACCAACGCGGAATTCCTGAAGATGCTTACAGAGGGGAAGTTCTAGCTGGTTGTGGGTTGGGGCCATTCTCCCTTGCCGTTTATTGATCAAGCACAAACCGGCTAGCCACGACTTTCACGGCCTCGGTTTACTCGCTCGCGCCCTGGTCTTCCGGCTCCTCCTTCTTCCTGAACGAGAAAACGATTATCGTGATTATCCCGCAGATTATCGCGGTGTCCGCGAGATTAAAATAAGGCCAACGAACATCCCCTATCCCGAAGTTCAGGAAATCCACGACCCTGCCTATCCTAAACCTGTCTATCAGGTTGCCCAGCGCGCCGCCCAGGATCATCCCGTAAGCGATGGTGTTCGGCCATGTCTTCTCAAAAACCAGAGCCACTATGACCATTACCATTATCCCGATCATGACCGTTGGGTAGAGCCAGGCCATTTCAGATGGGAAAAGCTTGATGCCGAAGAGGATCCCCTTGTTGTAGACCAGGGTCAGCTTGAAGAAATTTCCTATGACCGGGTAATCCAGGTATGGCCTAAGGTTCCTGAGGACCAGGAATTTTGCCAGCTGGTCAAGGAGGGTGACCGCGACCCAGAGACCGGCCGCGACCGCCAGGTTCTTCCATTTGAGCTTTGCCATCTTCATTTCCGTCCAGCTACAAGGGCAGGCACAAGACCTGCCCCTACATTAGATGAGGTGTAGCCAGTCGTGGAGCAGGAAGTAGATACGGCCTATGAGCAGGGACAGTCTTGCCATAACGGTGTAGCCGAACATCGCGCCGAAGGCCACCATCAGGAAGGTTATCCCTACCTTCAGAACCATACCCAATCTTCCCTTGTATTGCGCCGAGAAGAAGAAATACATCAGCGCGAACACCACCCCCAGGACGATGATCCAGTTGTTCATCAGGGTTAGCCAGTTCGCGCCCTGTATGTTGAACAGAGGCAGGAAGGTTGCCTGGGTCTGCGGGAAGAGATACCCGTTCACCACATTTACCAGGGTGAGGCCAACGCCCATGCCGGTAACGAAGGCTATGGGATACCTGGACAGAAAGGTCATGTTCGGCAAGTATGTCGCGAAGACTTCCAGCTTGAAGAGTATGAGCGCGCCCAGGAACACCGCTATCCAGGTTACGAACTTGAACACCCCCGGAAACGCGAGGGCTTCCCTTACCGATGGCACTATGCTCTGGTCCAGGGCGGCATATACGCCCAGCGCGGCCGAGACCCCGACAAATAGGTGCTCTGCCCACTTGTAGACCGGGTTATCTCGGTAGAGGAACGAGAACACCGCGAAGGTCAACAGAGCGGCAAACCAGATCCCGATTAATTCCCATATGTTCATTTCACTTCCTCCTTGCCAGGAAGAACCCCAGGTTGCCCAGGAATATGAGGACAACCACCAGGATGTGGACTATGCTTTGTGAGAGCATTCCTATGGAAGCCTGGCCCTTGAATCCGGCCAACTGCTCGTATTCGGCCGCGCCCTTCAGCCCGCCAAGGATCCCTATTATCTGGCCCGCCTCAAGGTAGGTGTAATAGGAAGGGGTGACGACAGCGGTTGATCCGAGCGCCATTGGCCAACGCCCCTGTGCCTGGCCATATATCACCCAGACATCGCCCGTGAAGCCAGCCTCCAGGCCTATGAGTATGCCCTTTGGGTTCTCAACGGTTCCCAGGTCCCGAAGGTTCCTGAAGCCTTGCATTGCTGGCAGGCTGTCCAGGAGTATGCCCCTGACATCACGCGAGAATGCCATCCTTATGTCAGAGTTCATCAGGAGCATAACGGCCATCCCGCCCGGCCTAAAGCCCCAGGAAACATAGTCAACCCCTTCTATCAGGGTGTCGGTCCTTTCCGGGTGTTTCCCTTCCTTTATTTCCCGGTTGAAATCCCTGACAGCGCTCATTATCCCGTCCTGGCCTGCTATAAGGCCCTGGTAGTTCCAGTGGGTGAGGAGATAGACCTTGTGGCCCTTCGTGAAAGCGTGCTTGCATATCCCGTAGAGCATTGGCTGTATCTCTGGCATGGACGAGGGCCCGTAGTCCGCTGAGAGGACTATCCTTGAACCGGGTGGGAGCTTGTCTATGAACCTGTAGACCTTCTCAACCTCAGGGGTTATCTGGACGCTCGGACTCTTTTTGAAGAGGAAGGGCAGGGTAGTTGCCAGGAACACCAGGCCGTAGATTATGCGCCTGTCTATGGTTGTTAGTAGGTATAGGAATTTCATCTCATATACCCCCTTTCTATCCCGACCAGGACCCTGAGCGCGAACGCCAGGGAACCCAGGGATATGCCAAGGTCAATTCCCCTACGGGCGGCCATCTGCGGGACCTCCATGATCCAGGAGGCCAGGTGCGGGACGCTGTGAACCACGAACCGGAAGGCCGGGAAGAGCTGACCGCCCGCGCCTATTGGCCATAGTAGGATGATGCCGACAGCCAGGAAGAGCGCGCCCACTACCAGCCTTATGCCCCTTCCCCAGCCCTCATATTGCCTGAAGACCCTGAGGAAGTAAAACGCCAGCAGGAGAGCAAAGGCCACGAATATCGGCGCCGCGGCCCAATCACCGAACGGGACACGGCCGAGCATGACTATGCCAGCTGACAGAAGGAGAAGGGACGACGAGAAGTTCCTTGCCCTGAACGCCCTGTATGCCGCTGATGCAATGAAGAACGCCAGCAGTGAGAACATGGTGGCATCCATGGGCACAACTATGTAGCGGAAGAGCCAGAGGAAGGTGGACTGGGTTGCAAAGGGCCCGCCGTATCTCCACCAGGCAAACGCTCCCCAGGCTATCGTTACCCAGAACCCGACCAGCAGTGTCAGGGAATAAAGGACATTCTGCCGGCGCTGGACACGCCTTATGTGGTGCATGACCAGGGAGTCTATTCCTACCGCGAGCGCGAACGCGGCGATGATAACATCCCACTTGAGGGCCCAGGTCTGCATCATGGGGAAGGGGTCCACGGGTATGAAGAACGCGGAGGCTATGAACAGCCCCACTATGAAAACGAGCCAAACCGGTGCTCTAAACATATCTTTCTCTCCTTAGCTCAGGAAAATGAATGATATTCCAAGGCTCACCAGCAAGCTGAAGAGAACTATGAAGCTTACGAAGGTCGCCTTGAAAACATCCTCGGCCTTCAGGGTTGCCATCTGCAGGGCGTTGTGCGAGAGATAAGCAGAAGCGGCGTATTCCTCCTCACCGATGAGGACATAGTCGCACGCGGCGAGGAAGAAAGGCGTCTGGAGGACGGATGCTGTCCCTGCAACCTGTATGGCGCCGACCGAGTAGCCTGCCTCGGCTATGACCAGGGACTCGGCCGCGTAGTAGCCTATAAGGAATGTCGCTCCAGGCCTTTCCCTGACAATGAGACCACTTACGGCACCAGCGAATGCGAACTGCTGGCTGGACACATAGAACACATTGTCCTCATTGTATAGGTCAGGCCTTCCGGCCTCGGTGTAGGCCTCCTTTATGACCTCCTTTGCCGCGGCTGTGACCATGGGGTCAGCGTTTGGCATTATGACTGCTGTCTCATACTCCGCGGCCTTTTTGGCTACATGCTTGAGTATTGTCAGGGACGCGATGGTCTCTATGTCAGCGATTGTCCCGATTCCGGGGACATATACTATTGGTCTCCCCATCTCGGTTGAGCGGCCAACCGCGTTGTCCAGCTCCTCAAGCCCGGCTATCTTCCTTATGAACATGGGTTTACCTCTTTTCGCCATAAAGAGGAAGCCGAAGAACACGCACGCGAAGAGGATGTCAAAAATGAGGACGGGGAGCTTCATGAAGTTAAAGGGCTGGGGCCTTATGGGTTCGGAGAAGAAGATGGTTGAGCCGTCCTCGGAGACCAGGTAATACCTGTATATGTTCATGGGCGAGCGGCTCCTCAGGAGCGCGATCACCTCCCTGGACGCGCCGCGATCGACGAAACCAGATTCCTGCCCAGTAACCTGCGCTACCGGCTCAGGTGGAGTGTGATCAACCGTCTTCATGTCCTGTTCCCTTGCCTCTGATGATCTCATCAGGGTAAAATTCCCCTTGCCCTTGTCCCACGAGAGCGTCAGGCCCCCGAAGTGAACCGCTTCCCACCTGGCCCTTATGTTCGGGATTATCTCCTGGCCTGTGGTGACATCCCGAATCATGTAATTTTTCTCGCCGAAAACAGCGGACGCGTCCGTGAAGCTCTGGGTTCCAGGGGGCAGGGTGACAATGGTTTGACCATTTTTGAGAACCTCAACGAAACCCTGCGGCCGAAAACCCCATTCCAGTCTATATCCGCTAAGGCCAAAAGCCTGCCATTTGTAGCTGGTCTTCAGGCCAGGAAGCGGTTCTACTCTAACAGGCCTGGTGTCCGCGTATCCTCCTTCCTGCCAGACCAGCAATGGAAGTTTCATTCCCCAGACCTCAACTTCCTTTATGTATCTGGGTCCACCAACTGCCCTTACTGTGTATGTGTGGGCGCCCTTGGCCCCCCTGTCAAGGAACTCGTGTTCGCCTGTTTCGGCTCTGCCTATTAACTCGCCATCCCTGAATACCTCGTATCTCATGACCAGGGATTCGGCGGGCGATGGTTCCCACAATACCCAGTAACCATCGGACCTGACGCCTACCAGAATGTTCTGGGCAGGGGCCAGCTCCGTTGCCTGGGCCAGCATGCAAAGAGCAAGAATACCTGTCATTAAAGCCTCCTTCAGGTCATCAAAAGGTCAAAGATGAACTTCCATCCTATGGTTTCAGCCACTGATCCCACCAGGACAAGTATGACGGTGATCAACTTGAAGATGTCCTCGGCCTTCACGGTCGCTATCTGCAGGGCGTCCCCTGATAGGTAAGCGGAGGCCGCGTATAGTTCCTCGCCGATCAGTGTGTAGTCGCAGGATGCCACGAAGAAAGGCAACTGATCCGTTGCCGATGTTCCAGCGACCTGTATCGCGCCAACGGATTGCCCGACCTCCGCGAACATCAGGCTCTCCGCGTAGAAATACCCCAGCAGAAAGACCGCTCCGGCCTTCTCCCTTATGGCAATGCCGTTAACCGCGGCCGCGTATGCGAACTGCTCTGGCGACACGAAGAATATATCATCCTCGTTGTAGAGGTCAGGCCTTCCAGTCTCCGTGTAGGCCTCTTTGACAACCTCCTGGCTCGCGGCCATCACCAGCGGGTCGTTGTTCGGCACAAGGAGTCTCGTCTCGTAATCCGCGGCCTTTCTGCCTATGTGTTTCAAGACTGTCAGCGCGGCAACTGTCGGCAGTTCGCTTATGGTGCTAAGCCCGTGGATGAAAAGTATTGGTCTCCCCATCTCGGTCGCTCTGCCAACAGCGTTGTCCAGCTCCTCAAGTCCGGCAATCTTCCGGATAGTCATGGTGATACCCCTCTGCGACATGAACAAATAGGCGAAGAAGACCAACGCAAAGCTCAGCAGGAATACCAGGTTGTTTAGCCTGGTGACATCAAACCACGCGGGCCTGAATGTGATGGAACACGCCGCTGATTCAGCTACTTCGTCCCCTTTTATAGCGGAAACGATAAAGGTGTAGGTTTCGCCAGGCCTGACATCAAAATGTTTGTAGCGATTGTATTCCTGGCTGGTTGTAGCAAGGTATATCTTCTCTCCGGACGAGTCAAGCAGGTATATATCGTATAGTTCCGCGCCGGGGCTCCTGTTCCACATGATCATCAGGCCAGCTGTTGTGTCGCCGGCGCAGGTTACGCCCCTGATGCCTGTTGGCGCGACAAGAGCGAGGACTTCAAGCAAGAGAATCAAGTTCCCTCTCTCCAGTCCGATAGGTATTTAATCTGCTCAGGCCTCAGCTCCTCCAGACCCATGCCCATGTGTCTGAGCTTTGCCCTGGCGATCATCTCGTCTATCTCTCTGGGAAGGGTATAAACCCTCTTTTCCAGCCTGTCGTGGTTATCCTTAAGGTATTTTGCGGCAAGGAACTGGTTAGCGAAGCTCATGTCCATGACCTCCGCCGGATGTCCCTCCGCGCCGGACAGGTTGACCAGTCGTCCATCTGTGAGCAGGTATATCCTACGCCCGTCCCTCAACTTGAACCGCCTGACGCCCGGCCTGGCCTCGGTTTCCTCGGAGGCCATCCTCGCGAGCGCGGGTATGTTTATTTCCACATCAAAGTGGCCTGAGTTCGCTAGGATTATCCCGTTTTTCGCTTTTGCCAGATGCTCCTCATCAACGACATGCTTGTTCCCGGTTGCGGTGACCAGAATATCCGCTCTTGACAACGCTTCCGAGACAGAAACCGCCTCAAACCCGTCCATCACGGCCTCAAGCGCCCTCACGGGGTCAGACTCGCACACGAGGACCCTCGCGCCTGAGCCTTTTGCCCTTTGAGCTATACCCTTTCCACACCAGCCATATCCGGCTACGGCAAAAGTTTTCCCGGCCAGTAGAATATTGGTGAGCCTGAGAATGCCATCTATGGTGCTCTGACCAGTGCCGTAGCGGTTGTCAAACATGCACTTTGTCAGGGAATCGTTGACTGCTATTATCGGGTAAAGTAGCACCCCCTCGCGCTCCATGGCCCTGAACCTGATAACCCCTGTCGTTGTCTCCTCGGTGCCGCCCAGCACGCCTTTTGCCATTTCCGGCGCTTCCTTGTGAATATAAGAGGTAAGGTCCCCACCGTCGTCCATCGTGATGTGGGGACCCGGGCCCAGGCACCTTTTTATGTGGTCATAGTAAGTTTCCCTGTCCTCGCCGTGAATCGCGAAAACCGGTATCCCGTGGTTTATCGCCAGGGCTGCCGCGACATCGTCCTGGGTTGACAGGGGATTTGAGGCGCAGAGCCTGACATTAGCGCCAGCATCCCTCAGGGCCATGACGAGGTTCGCGGTCTCGGTCGTGACATGAAGGCAAAGGGAAAGGTTCAGGCCTTTCATGGCCCCCTTGTGTTCCTCCGCGAGGGCCTTCAGGACCGGCATGTGCTCGCCTGCCCAGGCTATTCGCTCCTGGCCCAGGCCAGCCAGTTCAGGATCAGCTATGTGAAAATCTTCCATAAACTTTACGCTCCGCCAAGAAGCTTCGCTCAGTTGCCAATTATATCCGCCAGGCGCGGGGCGGATCAAATAGAACCCACGGATGATTCCTGCCCAGCCTGTTTGCGCGCCAGTCTGTGAATAGCTCATAATTTCGGGTGTTTGTAAAGGTAATATCCGCTGGCTTGCGGGGAGTTGATGCTTTTCCCGTTGAGGTTGAGGTTGACCTTAGCCAGGGCATGCCCTACTTTGCCCTGGTTGGGCTACCCGAGGCCGCTGTAAAAGAATCGCGGGAGCGGATTCAGTCAGCCATGGCCAACTCCGGTCTCCTTTTCCCCCTGAGGAGACTGCGCATCAACCTGGCACCCGCTGACATCAAGAAGGAAGGAACCGCGCTTGATCTTCCCATAGCAATAGGTATCCTCGCGGCCGCGGGTAGCATTCCAGCCGAGAGGCTTGAAAGGTTCCTGGTCCTGGGCGAGCTCTCGCTTGACGGCAAACTCAGGGGAATCAAGGGAGCCCTGCCCTCGGCTGTCCTGGCGAGGGATATGGGGCTTGATGGCATACTGGTCCCAGCGGACAATGGCCCGGAGGCCGCGGTCGTTGAGGGCGTTAAGGTATATGCCCTGGAGGACCTCTCCGAGGCAGTTGAGTTCTTTCGCGGCAAGTCGTTTTCCCCGTGTGAACTGGACAGGGAAAAGGCCTTCAACGACTACAGCATCTATGATGTGGACTTCTCCGAGGTAAAGGGCCAGGAACACGCCAAGAGGGCGCTTGAGGTGGCCGCGGCCGGCGCACACAATGTCCTGATGATAGGCCCGCCCGGTTCCGGCAAAACCATGCTGGCCAGGCGAGTTCCCACGATTCTTCCCATGATGGCCCTTGAGGAATCCCTGGAGACCACGCGCGTCCACTCGGTCGCTGGCCTCATAGAGCCAGGCCAGGCGCTGGTGGCCACGAGGCCGTTTCGTGCTCCCCATCACACCATATCCGATGTTGGCCTTATCGGCGGCGGCTCTTATCCCCGGCCAGGCGAGGTCTCCCTCGCGCACAACGGAGTTTTGTTCCTGGACGAGCTCCCGGAGTTCTCGCGCGGCGCGCTGGAGGTCCTGCGTCAACCAATGGAGGATGGCTATGTTGTCATCACTAGGGCAAAGGCCTCTGTCCGGTTCCCGGCAAGGTTCACCCTGATAGCCGCTATGAACCCCTGTCCGTGCGGCTACTACACCGACCCACGGCACAACTGCACTTGCTCTGCCCACCAGATAAAGACCTACACGGGCAGGATATCCGGACCACTCCTTGACAGGATAGACATACACATTGAGGTTCCAGCTCTCTCATACGATGAGCTCAAGTCAAAACGAGAGGGCGAGCCATCGGAAAAGATACGCGGGCGCGTGATGGCCGCGAGGGAGCGGCAGACCGCAAGGTTCACGAGCGAGCGAGGGGTATATTTCAACGCGCACATGACCGCGCGGCACATAAAACGCCATTGCGTTATTGACGAGGCATCGGACGCTTTGCTTCGGGCCGCGATTGAGCGTTTCGGCCTCTCCGCGAGGGCATACTCCCGCGTTCTCAAGGTCGCCAGGACAATAGCAGACCTTGACGGCTCGACTAACATCCAGGCCCACCATATATCAGAAGCAATCCAGTATCGCGTCCTGGACAGGGCTACATGGGGAAAGTATGGGTAAAGAATCTCTCCGGGAGGATAAACCGGATGCCAGGCCCTCCATGGGCTTCCTGGTCTGGGTCTATCTTGGCATTCTGGTTGCGCTTTCCTTCGTGCCGAGCCCGGTCGCGGAAGGGGGGCCATACTGGACTGACAAGGCCTTTCACTTCGCGGGATATTTCTTCCTGGTTTATTTCTTTTTGCTGACCACCGGCGGCAAGGGGAGGCCCTTTGCTCTGGTCATGGCCGCGGCAATAGCCCTTCTGACCGAGTCCGTCCAGGACCTAATGCCTTGGCGCCAGGCTACTCTCTGGGACGCTTTCTGGGGAATAGCCGGAGCGTTCCTAGCTGTTTTTCTGCCTCATAGGGCAAACCGCTGGCTTCTCAGGAACTTCTCAACATGCTTTTTCGTGGGCTATCTGCCAAAGGCACCCGCGACATGGGCAACGGGTTTCACCCTGCTCGCGCTTTTTTTCGCGCCTGTATCCCCGCCGGTCATATTCATGCTACTCCTGCCCCTTTCCGTGATGGCTTTCTGGTCAGCTCACCACGCTGAGAGCCTGTGGGGCCCTGATCCCAGGAAGGTCGTCATAGATGAGGTCCTGGGCGCGGGACTTTCCGTGATGTTCCTGCCTAAGACCGCGGTAATCTACATCCTGGCGTTCCTGTTGTTCAGGGCCATAGACATTCTTAAACCCCCGCCGGTTAGGCAGTTAGACCGCATGGAGGTATCCGGCGCTGTCGTGCTTGACGATGTGGCCGCGGGCCTCATGGTCAATCTGCTTCTGTGGGGCCTTGTTCTGTTCACGCCCCTGGATGAGATTGGATTGAGGCACTTGATAGCGTTCATCCTGGAGTAGGATTGATGTCCCAGCGCTTGCCCACACTTGACAGGATACCTTATACTTTCCCTGGCACCAAGGAGATGTTTAGAAACCAAAACACAGGAGGAAATGAAGATGGCAAAGATAGCCAAAGCCAAAGAAAGATGGAAGCGTTCGCTGGGTATGGGCCTCGTCTCTCTCTCTCGTTATGGCCCTGACCACTTCTGATCTCCGCGCTCAGGACACCCTCGTCGTGAACCTGTCCCTGAGAACCTCTAACTTCTCCTATGGAACACAGGATGGCTACGACATCATAGTTCCAAAGCGCGACAGGATGGACAGGATAACCATCCCTGGCCACCCCCAGCTTCCAACCTGGAACCCGGCGCATATAATACCAGTTCCCGCGCGAACGAATCTCAATAATGAACCGGGCCCTTATGTATCAAGGGGATGAACCATTTTCGCTGATCGTGTGGATCTTCAACTCGTCAAACCTAAAAACCGCGCCGGGAACCGTTTTCATTTTTTCATGCATGAAGTGGGTTCAATACAATGTGGGGGGAATGTGGTGGCCTCTTAACCAGGCCAGGGTCACCCTCTACGGTTGCGACATCTACCGGATAGGCTACACAAACGCCCAGGGCCAGGTCTCCTTCACCATAACTCCAACGAGCACGGGGATCATAAAGGCCACGGCCACCAAGCACGACTACAAGCCCTCCCAGGCTAACATATATGTCGGTCTGAAGGGCGATGTGGCCTCGGATGTTAACCTGCCCACGGAGTTCTTCATGGCCCTCGGTTCAAGCAACCCGGTAAAAGGCAACCTCAAGCTCCAGTTTGGCATCCCCCTTGAAGATGAAGGCCTCGTTTCTCTGAAGATCTATGATGTCTCGGGCCGGGTTGTTAAAACGGTCTTCTCCGAGGAGAAAACCGCGGGCTACTATGACCTATCTGTCCCCACCGGATCCTTCTCATCCGGAGCCTACTTCCTGAGGCTGGAAACCAGAACAAAAGCCCTGACCGAGAAAGTGGTGATAAAATGATGACGGGGGTTGCCCTTTTCATGCAGGTGGCCTACTGGCACTACGAGGTGGTGGACAGCGGACGAAACCACAGCACTCCGGTTCTTTTCGTGGATTCCAGGGGGTATCCCGTGATCGTTATCGGGGTCAACTGGCCTGCGGGTGGCTGGGCGGAGTTCAGGTGGACCCCTGCCGGCTGGGTTGAGAGTCGCGTCCCCGATCTTGAACTTGACAGGGTGAGACTGGACAGGCAGGATTTTCTTCACATCTTCCCTCCGGAGTCGCCGTATGCCGTTGATTCCCACCAGACCGAGTTTGGTTGGACAGCCTGGGAGAACACCCAGGCGATGGGGTTCGGTTTCACCGTGGATTCTCACAACATGCCCCATTTTTTCGGTAGTTACCAGCACTTCTATGTGAGTCCGGATTCCACATGGGCCGTGGACACGCCTCCGGAAGGTTTTGGAGGGTATCCCATGATGGCCGTGACTGACTGCAGGGACAATATACACATCCTGGGTTTTGGCCACGACAGCGTGATATACTCCTCACGGATTGACTCGGTCTGGAGCGTGGAAATAGTTCATGTTCTTGGCGACTCAGGGGATCTTGTCCTGTCGGGCCTCTGGATATATGTTGACCCCTTCTGCCAACCACACCTCTTCTACAACCCTTACTACTATGGCGATTCTGATGGTTACCGTGTCACCTACATGTGGAAGGATGGCCAGACCTGGCGAAGGGAGTATTACTACACCTCAGATGGAAGGAGCCTTTGCGTCCTTGCTGTTGATGGGTATGGCGTGAGGCATGCTGTCACGGGGGACTCCACAGGGTTATATCATGTCTTGCGTCGTCCCGACGATACCGAGTGGATCGTCATGGAACCCGTAGCCCCTATTCCAAAAGCGAGAAAGTCGTTCTTTGTCATGGACAGGTTTGGTTACGGCCACCTTGTTTTTACGGACAGCACGAAACAAATCCTCTACTATGCCACCTCATTCCTGGAATATCCCCCTTCCGAACCTGAGAAAGGCTTGATCCTCTTGATGGCCCCCGGAGGCTTCTGGATAACCGGCTACTCAGGCGAGGCCAAGATCTACGACCCCGCGGGCCGGCTCGTCCTCAGCAAGGAGATAAAAGGCAAAACCCTGATAAGTCCCTTGAGGCCAGGGGTCTATTTCGTGGTCGCGGGGAAAGAGAGGGAAAGGGTCGCTGTCCGGTAATTCAGCTCAACCGAAAACCCCCTCCAGAACCCTAACCACCCTCTCTCCGGTTCTCCCGTCCCATAGCTCTGGAACCCGGCCCTCTGGTTTATCCCCGTCAAGGATGCGCTGAACCTCCGCGATTATCCTGTCCCTGTCCGTGCCTATCAACCTGTTCGTCCCTATCCTGATGGTCTCGGGCCGTTCGGTATGCTCCCTGAGTGTCAGGCACGGGATCCCCAGGACAGTCGTCTCGTCCTGGATTCCCCCTGAGTCCGTTATTACCAGAGTCGCGGTCTTCATCAGCCTTACCGTCTGGATGTATGGCAGGGGTTTTGTCACGGTTATCCCCTCAGGCATAGGTATCCCGAACTCGGCCATCCGTTTCGCTGTCCTGGGGTGCAGGGGAAGGATGAACCTCGTTTTCCTTGAAACCCGGTCAAAAGCCTCAATTATTCCCCTGAGGATCTCCTCATGGTCAGTGTTCTCGGGCCTGTGCAGGGTTGAAAAGATGTATTGCCCGGGCGCAAGGCCCATTTCCTCGGTGATGCCGCAGGCGTCTATTTCAGGCATGAGCCTGAACATGGGGTCAAGGTTTATGTCCCCTGCCATGAAGACCCTTTCCGGGCTGACGCCCTCCCTGAAGAGGTTCTCCGCCGCGAATTGCGTTGAGGGAAAGAAGTAATCCGAAAGCGTGTCCGCTATCTGCCGGTTTATTTCCTCTGGCTGGTTCGGGTCGTGCGTCCTGTAACCAGCTTCAATGTGGACCAGGGGAATACGCCTCATGGCCGCGACAACCGCGCCAGCGAGGGTTGAGTTCACATCCCCGACAACCGCGATGAAATCCGGTTTCGTCTCTGGCAGTATCCGGTCCAACCCGGCAATTGCCCTCGCGGTTTGTTCGGCGTGTGTGCCTGATCCAACCCCAAGGTGATAGTCCGGCTCCGGGATCCCGAGTTGCTGGAAGAAGGCGTCCGAGAGCTCAGGGTCATAGTGCTGGCCTGTGTGAACCAGGATGGGTTTTATCTTTCCGCCGCGGTTAGATTCCTCTATAACAGAGGCTATTTTCATGAAGTTCGGCCTCGCACCAGCGACCAACAGCATCCTCACCATGGTAACAGAATGCCCGTTGATAGTTTCGCGAAAGAATATGACCCAGCGCCGGCTGTGAGCTCAAGCCAGCTGGTTCTGTGAACCAGCGTTAACTTGCCATGGACGAGGTTCTCGGTTTTCACCGGCGGCACCATATACCATCCATCAGGATACTGGCCGGTCCGAGGGTTTAGGGTCTCAAGGGATGTTGAACCCTTTTGCTTGTTCAGCCAGCCTGTGGCCAGGGAGAGGTTCTCGGATATGTGCCATCCAAGCTCTGCCCATGTGCGGTTTGAGCCAGGCCCATCAGCAAGCCCCAACGAGAACCCGTGGAGCGAGTATCTGTCGTATTTTTTGGTGTTGTTGTAGGTATAAGCCGAGGCCCCAGCGTGCCCGGCGTCAATGTAAAACTGAGCCAGAGGAACGATCGTCCTCATGTAGAAACCCAGATCAGCTGGTTCCTTATCCCAGTAGTCCGGATTGAACTGCATGTCATCAATCAGTAGCAGGGCAAATAATCCGATGCCCTTGATCCTGGCGCTTGCGCCGAATTCCCAGAGGATATTGCAGTTATCCTGATATACCCACTGGTTAACATACAGGGATGTCAGGGGATTGATGGCGGAGAGCGGGGGTAAGCCGAAAAGCGTCGCGTAGGCAGTGCCTTCGGTGAACGAGAGGATTATATTTTCGGATGGTGCCCACTCAAGGCGCTTGCCTATGAAGAACCGTCTCACCCTGTCCCCTGGCTCCAGCCACCTCTCCTTGAACCACTCGTTGGTGTCCGCCTTATAGTCATCCAGTTGCGCTATCAAATACGCGAAGGAAAATGGTCCCTTTGCGTAAGTGAAGCCAAAGCCGTCCATAGCCAACCCCGACAGGATCAGGGGAGACCAGAAGGCTTTGTCTCTTCCAAAGTGCAGGGCGCCATTCCCTGTCGTGTATGTCAAACTGAGCCTGGTGAATCCCGCGGTTATCTCCTTTGAGGGCAAGAACCCCGTCGTGCCCATGTCCCATGATTTCATACCCAGGGCATCAAGCCCTGCCATGAACCCCGGCTCAGCGACCAGGCCCAGGCCCTTTCTTTCAATTATGAGACCAGCTGTAGAATGTCCTCCGGGAACAGAGCAAAGCCAGGAATGACCTTGCCAGGACAGGTATTCCCCCAGTCTTCCGGACAAGGGCCCTGCTACGGAGAGCATTATATCCTCCCGTTTCAAGCTGAAAAATGAGAGCCTGGGCACTTGAGCCTCTCCCTTCACCCAGGCCTCAGTGAAATCCCGCCAGAAGGGCCACTCCTGCGGGGGGAATACTGAGAGTATGAGCACCTGCGCTATCATGCTAGAACAGCCCCTTATGAATGCCCTTCAATTTCTCCGATGCCCTCTCGTATGCCACGGGGTCTTCCTCATAGCCGATGTAGTGCCTCCCAAGAGCAGACACAACAGCGGCTACTGTCCCGCTACCCGCGAAGGGATCAAGGATTATGTCCCCTGGGTAGGTGAACATCTTTATGAGCCTCTTCGGTATCTCGTTGGCCAGGGGTGTGCCATCGTCCGGAACCTCCCAGACGCTTTTTGACCACTCAAGGAATTCCGCGGAACTTATATCCGGCCTTGAACCGGGTATCCTGGGTTCAAGCCGCGGGGAGCCTTTTGAGAAAATCAGGATGTTCTCGTGGATCTCCCAGATGGCGGGATTTGATGGGCTAACCCAGCCTCCCCATGATGAAGATATGGCCGGTGTTCCCTTGTTCCAGATTATCTCGCCACGCACGGAAAGTCCCTTCCCGAGGATCATGCCGGTTATAAGCGCGGGAGCAGAGGGGTCAAGCCTCCTTACCGAAACGGGCACGATGAGGGCCAGGCGGCCGCCATCGGCCAGGGCGCGGATGCACCCGGCCACTACACGGTTCAGGTCGGACAGATAATCCTGGAGACCGATTCCCTCGCCTGGCGGCGGGAGAGGGGCCAGGACCATCTGAATGGCACCGTCGTCAACCTCGGCCATGTCTCGGGGGTTCTTCCGGTGAATAACATCCAAACGCACCCGGATATTATAGGCTACCCACGAGGCCGGATTCACTCCTTGAAAGTTCACGCCGCGCTGGTGAAAATCATTAGTTCAGCTCTATAATATTCATACTCACGCTGAGACCTCAGTCTCACCGGAGGCTCAAAATATGGAACCGATCGATCCAAAACAGCTTTTTGAGAAGGCCAAAAAACCCTCACAGGATGCCCTGCTACTGCACCCGTTTTTCAGGGGCAAAGTAGAGGTGGTGTCCAAGTGCGTTGTGCGCGATGTAAGCGATTTCGCAATATGGTATACGCCCGGAGTCGCCGCGCCGTGTAAGGACATAAACGCGAATCCAGAAAAAGTCTTTGAACACACCAACAAGGGAAACTTTGTTGCAGTCATATCCGATGGCACCAGGGTCCTGGGCCTCGGAGACATAGGCCCTGAGGCCGCGATCCCGGTCATGGAGGGTAAGGCCCTCATTTTCAAATACCTGGGCGGGGTTGACGCTTTCCCGATCTGTATTGACGAGAAGGATCCGGACAAATTCATAGAGATATGCCTCACACTCCAGCCAACCTTTGGCGGGTTCAACCTTGAGGACATAGCCCAGCCCAAGTGTTTCTACATACTGGATACACTCAGGGAGAAGGCCCATATCCCGGTCTGGCACGATGACCAACAGGGAACCGCGGCCGTCACCGTCGCAGGACTGATAAACGCCGCAAAGGTTGTGGGCAAGGACTTTAAAGAGCTCAAAACCCTTATGCTCGGTGTTGGTGCGGCTGGCGCGGCCTGCCTCCGCGTCATGATCGCGGCCGGCATGAACCCCGCGAAGATACGCGTTCTTGACATCATTGATGGCAAACCAACTATAATCCATCCGGACATGCCCCTTGAAAATCTTTTCCCCTACAGGGGAGAAATGCTCGCCATGACCAACGCGGATGGTGTGAAGGGCGGCATGGAAGAGGCATTCAAGGGCATGGACGCGGTTATAGGTTATGCCGGGCCGGGGCTTATTCAGGCCCACCACATCCAATCCATGGCAGAAAAACCAATAATCTTCGCGTGTGCCAATCCCGTTCCCGAGATATGGCCCTGGGAGGCAAAAGCGGCTGGAGCCGCGGTAGTAGGCACGGGAAGGTCTGATTTCCCTAACCAGGTCAACAACTCCCTGGGATTTCCCGGCATATTCCGTGGCACCCTTGATGTTCGCGCGAAGACCATCACGGACGAAATGTGCCTCGCGGCCGCATACGAGCTCGCGCAAGTAGCAGAAGACAAAGGACTTTCCCCTGACTACATCATACCCTCAATGGCCGAGTGGGAAGTTTATCCAAGAGAGGCTGTTGCGGTAGCCATGAAGGCCCAGGAGCAGGGCGTTGCCATGATCAGCAAGACCAGAGAGGAACTCTTTACTGAGGCCGAGGCCAGGATAAAAAGGGCGAGAGAACAGCTCCAGGTCCTCATGGAAAAAAGCATAATCCCTCCCGCGCCAAACACAGCTTCCTGCTAGCCGGCAGTAACTACTTTTTGAGGCAGACCGGTTTCCGGGTTCTACATTTTTACCCAGGGTTCTGCTGTTTTTGTTCGCGCGGTCCTGGATCGGCGACCAGGAAACCGCGACCCGTGACTACTCCGTTCTTGATTTCATGTGTTCTCTCGCAGGATAATTTGATTACCATGAAAGCCTTGAAAAAGCTCATAGCACCCGTGATTGCCCTTGGGATAGGTTTGGGCGCGGGATACGCGATAAAGGCGGAGGCCGCGGAAACTAAAACCCCCACGCTCAAACAGATGCTTGACCTGATGAGCGCGAGCCTCAACTACATCGCCGAGTATTATGTGGAACCAACGGATAAGGCCGAGCTGGTCCAGGCCGCGCTCAAGGGCATGCTCTCATACCTTGACCCATACTCGGAGTTCATGACCCCCCAGGACAAGGAAGAACTTGACGAGGAAACGCAGGGCGAGTATTCGGGTATTGGAATGCAGGTCGGGATGAGGGACGGTTGGCCAACCGTCATAGCCCCGTTTGATAACAGCCCAGCCCAGAAAAAGGGGCTTCGCCCCGGCGACAAGATAATTGAGATAGAGGGCGTGAGCACCTATGACATGGGTATAAACGATGTGGTGAAGAGGCTCAGGGGGCCCCAGGGCACTGATGTGACCATAAAGGTGTTAAAACCCGGTCTCAACGACCCCGTTGAAATCACCCTTACCAGGGAGAAGATAAAGATACACCCGGTTCCCTACTACGATATGATAGAGGGTGATATAGGCTACATAAAGATGACCTCCTTCTCGTCGGACGCCGCGACCGAGCTCAGCGCCATAATTGATACCCTGAACTCACGGGGTATGAAGAAGCTCATATTTGACCTCAGGGGCAACCCCGGCGGGCTTCTCCGGGAGGCCGTGGATGTCTCGGATGTTTTCCTGTCAAAGAATTCCCTCATAGTCTCAACAAAGGGCCGGGGCCCGGAGGATGTGATCAATTACTTCGCCAAGACCGCGGAGCAACTGCCCCTTGAGACGCCGATGATCGTCCTGGTTGACCAGGGTTCGGCAAGCGCTTCCGAGATAGTTGCGGGGGCTCTGCAGGACTGGGACAGGGCTCTTGTCATCGGGGACACAACCTTTGGCAAGGGACTTGTCCAGAGGGTTCTGACCCTTGATTACGACTACGCTATGCGCCTGACAACCTCCAGATACTACACGCCGTCTGGCAGGTGCATCAATAAGATAACCAAGTTGGGAGGCAAAGAGACCAAGGATACCACGAACCTGGTTTTCTACACCAAGCGTTTTGAGCGTGAGGTGATGGGATCCGGCGGCATAGTTCCGGATATCGTTGTTGAACCCAATAAGATCAGTGGGCTCACGGCCAGGGCGGTCGCGGATGGTGGGTTGTTCATGTTTGCCCTCAAGTATGCTGAAAAGCACAAGACTCCCCCTTCCTCTGGCAAGGTAAGCCTTACCCAGACGGATATGGCCGAGTTCAAGAAGTTCCTCGCGGAGAGAAAGCTCGCCTTTACCGAGTGCGAGTGGGAAGAATCTCGTGATCAGCTCAAATACTGGCTGGAACAGGACATAGCCGAGAAATACTGGGGACTGAAGGGGCGTTATCGTCAGTCGCTGGTCGGCGACCCGGTAGTTGAAGAGGCCCTGAAGAAACTGAAGGCGGCGAAAAAGACGGACGACCTGTTTTTGACCACCGGCGCCGGGAAATAATGGCCTTACAGCCGAAGCGGTTTTATTCCGCGCGGCGTTCTTCCGGGACAGGCTGATCCATCATCAGTGCAGTTCCTTTAGCCACTTGTCAATCAGGGCAGAGGTGTATTGATCAAGCAAGTCGTAGAACATGTCCATCAGCTCGGGTCTGGAAAGCAGTATCTCATCCAACTGCTCGGTAAAATCAGGTGAGGCTATTGCCTGGGCGATGGCGTCTGATATGTCCGGATCGTCCAGATCTTCAGCGAGCCTTGACGCTACCGAGAATATGTCCGATTCCGAGAGATGCGGGATGGGAACGAACCTGCCGTTGCCCATGCATATCTCGGCCGCCTTTTCTGCCAGGGCCCTTTGCGATGGCCGAAGGGATTCGGTCTCATCGTTCTCCACCGCCACGAGGACATCTTCTGGTATAAGGATAACCTCGCCCGTGTCCGTGTCCAAGAAGTATTCGTCAGATGTTGACGCACCCATCTGGATCACCCTTGTTATCATCTGGATATCCAAAGCCTCCCGTTTCATCATGGCCTATATAATAACCGAAAGCGCGTGGACGCGCAAGGGGTAAAATTGGTGAATAGTGAGCAGTGAACAGTTCAATAGATTGCCCGTCAAGCCTCTAATATTCCCTGCCTCTACTGAGCAGGAGTCGGCTCGCGATGGGCCCTATCAGGCCCAGGGACATGGCCGAGAGGACGATGATGCCGAATGTGTGCTCGTTTATCGCACCGACCCGAAGACCCAGCTCTCCTGCAACCACCTGGAGTGAAAGGGGCGCGGCCAACAGGAACCCAGTTCCCAGGGACTCCCGAAACCTGAGTCCCTTGAACATCAGTATGGGGGATGCAAGGAGCCTGCTCAGGATGACCACCCCGCCGATCATGGCCAGGAGGTAGAAACCCCCGGCCTGCTGAAACAATGGGGCAAGCCTGAAGTGGACGCCCACATTTATGAAGAATATGGGTATGAGGAACCCATAGCCCACCGCAGAGAACCTTGGTTCCACAGCTTCCTTGTCCCGGAAGACGAACCCGAAAAGCGCACCTGCCACGAAGGCCCCCAGGAGTGGTTCTATGCCGAAGATGGCGGCTATGCCGACGAAAACAAACGCCAACGCGAGGCCAGCCCTGACGCCTATTTCCGATGAATCGTATGCCTCCGCGAGCCGCACCAGTGTCTCCGGGAACCACCACACCAGGCCCCTTAGCGCCACCAGGACCAGGTAGGCGACCACGAATATCACGGCAAGGCCAGAGAGACTGTAGACCAGGCTCATGGAGAACCCGAACCTGTTGAAGAAAAGGATCGAGCTGAGAACCACTATGGTTGCCAGCTCCCCTATTGAGCCGGCCAGCAGAAAGGCCTGGCCAGCTCTGGTCCTGGAAAGCCCCATCTCCTTGAGCAATGCCACCCCAAGACCTATTGAGGTTGCGGCCATTATCAGGAAAAGCATAGGAGATAGCCTGAAATACCACGAGGCCGCCCCACACAGGCCGAAAACCACCCCGATGGTGAAAAGCCCCGGCAGTATTCCCTTTGGCCCCTCGGATTCCATTGCCTCAAAATCTATCTCGTATCCCGCCATGAACATCAGCAGGATGAGCCCGAGCTGGGCGAGAAGGTCAACGAACTCCGTTCCGGAAACCAGGCCCAGGTTGCCCAGTATTATACCCAGGACTATCTCGCCCACGGCCGCGGGGACCCCGATGCGCCGGAAGATTATCGGGGCCAGGAATGCCGAAAGGGCTATGAGTAAGAGCGAAAGGGCCGCTTCCTGTGTCACTTGGGTATCACCAACACCGAGATGGGGGAACAGGTTGCCAGGTAAAGCGCCACATCCGGCGAAAGCAGGGAGTTTTTCTTCCCGGCCCTCCGGGAAACGATGATGAGGTCATGGTCGCGTGCGAAGCCCTCCAGGCTCCTGATGGGGTTTCCGGAGGATTTGGCCTCAGCAGTCCTTATTCTGTAAAGGCATCTGAGCTCCAGCGCGGCCATGAGCGCCTGTTCCCTCTTTTCCCGCTCCCTCCTTCCGCCTATGAGCGCTGGCGGCATGGCCGCGGCAACTGTTATCCCCGCGCCAAGTGTTCTGGCCGCGTCCACCGCGGCCTCCACCGTGCCCTTGTCCTCAACGCTGTCAGAGACGGGCAGGAGTATCCTCTCATAGGGGAAGCTTCCCCTGGGCACGAGCAGGGGGATTTTTAGGTTATCCAGGAGGTCCTGGTAAACATGCCTCCTGCCGAGCCGGTTCAGAAGACCCAGCCTGGTCGGCGGAAACGCGAGGATGCCGTAATCGCCCTTTTGCGCGTTTTCCACCAGGGCCAGGATGCCTCGCCTCGCCTGGAAGAAATCAACATCCTCAACCTGGGACGAAGCGGCCAGGTAAAATATCTCCTCCAGGTAGCTCTCGTCATCACGGCTCGTTAAAACAGCCATAACCCTTGCGCCATATCTCCTTGGGAATTTGGGAAGCCCTGTCCTGACCAGCTCAACGGCCAGCGGGATGACTTCAGGCTCCCCAACCACCAGAACCCTGTCGCCCTCCTCAAGAGTGGTGTCCCCGTGGGGAATTATGAACCGGTCTTTCCTGTAAACCGCGGCAACCAGCCACTTCTGCGGCGCCAGGTCCTTCAGGGACATGCCTATTGAGGTTGAGCCAGGGAGAACCCTTGCCTCGGCTATCTCGCCCTGGCCAAGCCCGATCTCCGCGCAGAACCTGAGACCCTCCTGAAGCCTGGATTCAACAGCTGAGGCGAGCTGCGCGCTGGCCAGAACCGGCTCCGCGCCCATTTCCCTTGCCCTGTTAACGTTCTCCGGCTTCCTGAGGAGGACAACGGCCCTGGGGATACCCAGGGAAATCCCGACCCTCGCAACCTCCAGGTTCACCTCGTCGTCCGAGGTCGTGGCGATGATGGCGTTGGCCTTGCCGCCGGTTGCCCTGTTCAGGACGAGCGCGCTGGTGCCGTCTCCCTGGAACCTGATTGTCTCCGGTGGGAGGCCCGGGTCAGACAGGGCAGAGGGGTTGGTATCCACGAGAAAGAGGCTCCACGCGCCCGATAGCCTCCTCGCCAGCTCCCTGCCAACCCACCCGGCTCCGACTATCACGGCCCGAGGCTTTTCCCCATAAATGGGTTCCTGTCCCTTGAGGCCTTCCTGCATGATTTCTAATTATGCTGGACAGGGCCGCGGCGGTTCAATCTAGTTCCTACTATGGGATTACTGCTACGAACCGGGTTCCAGACCTGGTTATTCTTCCCAGGTGGGACTTTCTGTGAGGCGCTTGCGCCACAGGTTTATTCTGCAAACGGGCCTCGGCTTAGAAAACCCGCACCGGGAAACAGGATGGATGCCTGGAGATCCAGTTTGCGCATCGGACAGTCAGGTCAATCCATACAGATGCGAAATTCACTGCCACAGGCCTATACTGTGGGCTAGATTGTGATCAGCTCCCTGGGCGCTCCGGTTATCACCCGTGGCCCCTCATCCTTGACCCAGACCATGTCCTCTATCCTGACGCCAAATTTGCCCTCAAGGTAGATCCCCGGCTCAATTGTGGTTACCTCCCCGCCCTCAAGATTACAATCTGCCAAATAAGACAAATGAGGCGCCTCGTGCACATCAAGGCCGACTCCGTGGCCAAGCCCGTGGCCGAAGAAATCCCCGTAGCCCCTGGCGGCTATCACATCCCTTGCCAGAGCATCGGCTTCCCTGCAGGTCATGCCAGGCTTTATCCCGTCCATGGCCCTTTTCTGCGCCTCCGCGACTATGTCGTAGATTTCCCTGAAATCATCTGGATAGGGTTTCGGCCCTATCCACACTGTTCTGGTCATATCAGAACAGTAACCATCCAACATTGCCCCAAAATCCAGGAGAAGGACGGTGTTTTTCTCTATCGTTATATCCCTGGGGTTTGCGTGAGGCAGGGCAGAATGCGCCCCCGTTGCCACTATCGTGGGGAATGCCGGGGCGTCCGCGCCAGACTTACGCATCTGGTAGTCCATCTCCAGCGCGAGGTCGGCCTCGGTCATCCTATCAGGCTCAAGGTTTTCCAAGACCCATTTGAAAACCTCGTCTGTGATGGCCTGGGCCCTGGACATTGCCCTTATTTCCTCAGGACCCTTTTTCTTTCTCAGGGCAAAAACCGCTCCCCTGTGGGGTTTAAGGGGAATGCCCAGCTTTTCCTTGAAGGTTTCGTATTGGTCAAAGGTGAGACTTTCTGGCTCAAAGTATAGCTCCGTGAGGCCCGAAAGGTAATCGGGCAGTTCCTTGAGGAAGCCCTCCCTGGTTATGTGTATCCGGCACTTCCCACCAACCTCCTGCCTTGACTGAATGTCGTATCTTGAATCCGTAAAGAAAACAGCCTCGCCCTCCCTGATCAGCAGGAACGCTGATGAACCCGAGAAACCCGTCAGGTATCGGATGTTCTTTATGTTTGTTACGAGAAATCCATTTATGCCCTCTTTTGAGAGTGAGGAAGCGAGGTTTTGCAGGTTGTTCATTTCCTTCTCCGGAAGATGCCCTTCCATTTCTTCGTGTCCTGGTAATATTTGCCAGTATAGCGCTTTATCTCCAGGGGAACATCGTTGAACACCACGCCGAGCAGGTTGGCCTTGCCGGCTCTGAGCCTGTCAGCGGCCTCGGCCACCTCGTTCTTTTTGGTGAAGCCATATCTTGCCACCACTATTACCCCAGAAGCCCATCCGCCTATCTTTATGGCGTCTACAACCGGGAGGATCGGCGGGCTGTCCATCACTATGTAGTCAAATTTGCCCTTTATCTCCGAGAGCATTCTCTGAAGGTTCTGCTCAGCCAGCAAAACAGATGGATCCGGTGGCACCGTTCCGCCAGGTATGAGCTCCAGACCTTCTATGGTGCTGGTTACTTCAGTGAAGGTCCGTTTGCCGGCCAGCAAATCAGAGAGACCCGGCATCAGTGGAACGCCGAAAAGGTCGTGCAGACGCGGTTTCCTCATGTCGCTGTCAACCAGGAGGACCCTCTTGCCCATTCCCGAGAGGGCTTTTGCCAGTCCAAGCGCGATCGTGCTCTTGCCCTCTCCGGCCGTTGAGCTGGTTATCGCTACCGCCCTCGTTTCTCCCTCCATGGGCGTGTAGTCAAGGGAGAGGGCGAGGAGCTTGAAGGATTCATCCGAAAGGGCCCTTGAAGACTCGGCATCCGTTGTCCTGGGGATAACGGCAAGACATGTTGTCTTGGATAGACGCTCGAGATCGCTTTTGCTTTTGACGCTTACATCAAGCGCTTCAAGTATGAATATGCCTATGATTGAGAGAAGTATCCCGGCCAGGAGCCCAAGGGCCGCGTTGAACCTCTTTTTGGGCTGGATAGGATACGGATCAGCCAGGGCGCTGTCCAACAGCACCACCACGCCTGTCTCCTGGTTCTCGTTCATCCTTATCTCGTAAAGGTTCCTGAGAAGCGATGAATAAACCTCCTCGCCCGCGTTGACCCTGGCCGCAAGCCGCTCAACCTCAATTACTCTGGCGGGCAGGTCGCCCAGCTGGCCAGCGTATTTAGCGTAGAGCCTGTCAAGTTCCTGGCGCCTCTTCTTATACAGGGCCATACGGTTGGCCATCAGGGATTGTTCCATGTTGTGTATCTGCGAGTCAAGGAGCTTGAGGTTGGGGTGGTCTGGCTTGTAGACAGAGGCGAGCTTTGCCCTCTCATTCTTTAGGGTAATCAGGTCTATCTCCCTGATCGCGTAATCCGTGTCCGGCACCATTCCTTTTGATCTCTCGTATGCCTCCGGATACTGTCTCTTCAGGATGTCCAGGGTGGTCCTGGTTTCTATCCTCTCCTTCTCCAGCTCCCCCATGGCTCCCAGTATTATCTGTCCCTGGACAGTGGGTTCAAATATACCATATTCCTTCCGCATCTTAGCCAGGAGGTCGCCAAGGGAGTCAAGCTCGTGTCTCATCTCGGCCAGCTGTTCCTCCAGGAATCTCCTGAGAATCCTTGAGCGCTCCCTGTCCATTTCCATTATGAACCTGGAGTATTCCTTGGCATACGCGTTAGTGAGCATTGCGGCACCCTGAGGCGTCTCCGCGACCACCATTATGTCCATTATCTCGGTTGGCCCCTCCATCAAAACATTCACACAGGCCAACAGGTTGCTGGCGACCTCTTGGACTCCAGTAATCCGGATCGTGGCCCTTTCTCCCGTGTTGAACCCCTCAGCGTCAACCGTGAACATCCAGTTTTCAACAACCGCCGGTTCACCAAATCTACCAGTGCCTACCCGTGAACCAGCCTTTTCCACCCGGAAGCTGTCTCCCTCCGAGACGAGCGAGTATGTTCCTCCCCTGAAGTTATCGGGGAAATTGCAATCCCTGAAGCTGAGTTTTGCACCAGCGGGTTTTTCCTTGACCGAGATGTTCAGGCCATTCCTCTGGACGACCCTCTCGGCTATTGTGCGGCTCCTTATCAGGTTAACCTGGGTCTGGAACGGGTCAGCGACAAAAAACGGCGTGCCTATTGCTGTCTTGAGAACGCTGGTTGACCTGGCCAGGTCAATCCTGAGCCTGGCAGTTCCCTGGTAGACGGGTTTCATCATGAACGACACGACCACTGATGTCCCGACAGATAGCGAGATGATCGCGCTTACCATCAGCCAGTGCTTCTTGAAAAGTCCCCAGTAGAACCTGATTCCTTTTTTGTCTTCCATAAAGGTTACCTGTTCAACAGCAGATACAGGGATATGCCAACCGAGATGGCCGTTGCCACAATTGAGAAGAGGGTTGGCCAACCGCCCCATTTTGCCAGGAATGTCCTTGGCACATATATGATGTCCCCGGATTCAATTCCCGCGTCGGCCGCTGTCTGGCCCTTTTTCATGGCCGCGTTCAGGTCAACCCTTGAGGCCGTTTTCTTCTTTATGAGCTGTGTCCTGCCCATGTCCCCTGATGGTGTGGGCCCACCCGCCATCGCCACTATCTCTAGGATGGTCTCGGAACCGGTGATGTAGTATTCCTTCGGGCCAAAGACCTCGCCGGTCACATAGACCCTGAACAGCGGCTCCAGTGTCAACTGCGGGTTCTGGTAATAAGCGTCGTAAGCCTTCTCCAGCTCTGTCCTGATGGTCTCGTGATCCTTCCCCGCCACGGTCACCTTGCCCAGTATGGGCAGGTAGCAACTGCCATCCTCTTGGATGCGGTATTCGCCGGAGATCATGGTGTCCGGCCACAGGAATATCCTTATCTTGTCTCCTGGAGTCAGGAGACTATTTGCCAGCAAAAAAGATAGAATCACAGTCAAGGGCAAAATAATAAAGAGGCCTTGCGTGCCCGCGCAAGCTGATCCCTGGGCCGAGATTTACCTCACAGCGACCCTTGCCCTTTCCTTCCCGGCCACCACGAAATAGACCCCCGGAGATAATGGGCTTATCAGCGTTTTTCCCCTT
>FWWM01002151.1_pt1 | contig 55017 bp, 47 predicted proteins | sample 2228351 | NCBI WGS metagenome assembly FWWM01 (sample SAMEA103939774, study PRJEB20133) | metagenome | reverse complement strand
CTTAGGGATCGACAAGGCCCGGGAGCGGGTGCTCTACGACATGGAGATGCGCCGCCAGCTGGAGGCCGCCGCCGCCGCCGAAGAGCATTAAAGGCACCCAGGGAGCCGCTGGCCAGGGAGGGAAGCGGCTTCCCCAATTATAATTTCCTTTACGAAAAAGGAAGGAGGACGCAACCGTGTCGAAAATCATCATCTCCGCAGCCATTCGCGGGGCCCACAAGATTGTCAACAAATGCGCCGAGGTCCTCGAACAGGCCCGGGAAAAGTACGGGGAGAATCAGGAGATCGGTTTTCCCAACACCGCTTACTATCTCCCCATCATTTACTCCTTGATGGGAGTGAAGATCGAGAAGATCAAGGACGCCATCCCGGTGATGGAGCGGTGCAAGTCTCTGCTGCCGCCCATCCCGGCGGAGAAGCACCATCTGCCCTACCTGGGGCCCGGCTTGGACGCCGGCCTGGCCACCCTGATGGCCGAGGAAATTTTCGAAGCCATCCGCTACCTCACCGACCCCAACTTCTATACCGGGGGTGAGGAAGTCATTGAAAAAGGCGCGGCCAACATCTGGCTGGGCGCCGCGGAAGATACCATCTTCCGGAAGCGGGGCATTGAGTTCGTGGACGGTTCGGCCCCGGGCTTTGCGGCCATCGTCGGCTCTGCCCCTTCGGTGCAGGAAGCCGTGGACCTGGTGTTGGACTACCAGAAAAAGAACCTCTACATCTTCTGCGCCGCCCGGGACATCGAAGGCAAGACCTCGGTGCCCGAACAGCTCCTGGAGGCCGGCGTGCAGATCGGCTGGCCCACCCGCATCGTGCCCTTCAGCCCGGACATCTCCGGGGCGGTCTTCGCCCTGGGGTTCGCTAACCGGGCCGCCATGGCCTTCGGTGGCGTCAAGCCCGGTGCCGCGCTGAAGATGCTGCTCTACAACAAGGACCGCATCTTCGCCTTTGTCAACGCCCTGTCCACCATTTCCGACGAATGGTATGCCAACGCCGCCGGCGCCATCAACTGGGGCTTCCCCACCATCACCAACCAGGACATCCCCCAGGTGCTGCCCACCGGCATCTGCACCTATGAGCACGTGGTCAGCAATGTGCCCATGTCGGAAATCGGGCAGAAGTCCATCGAAGTCCGGGGTCTGAAGGTCCAGGTGACCCACATTGACATCCCGGTGAACTTCGGCGCCGCCTTCGAGGGTGAGCGGGTGCGGAAAGACGACCTCTATGTCGAGTGCGGCGGCGGCAAGACCCAGGCGGTGGAGCTGGTCACCAGCAAGCGCATGGAAGAAGTGGAAGACGGCAAGATCGAGGTCATCGGCCCCGATATTCCGGATCTCCCCAAGGACAAAATCCCCATGCGGCTGCCCCTGGCCGTGGTGGTGGAAGTGGCGGGCCGCAACTTCCAGCCCGACTTCGAGCCCATCCTGGAGCGGCAGATCCACCACCTGGTGAACTACGCCCAGGGCATCATGCACATCGGGCAGCGGGACATCGCCTGGTACCGCATCGGCAAGCAGGCCGTGGAAAAGGGCTTCACCCTGAAGCACATCGGCACCATCCTGCACGCCAAATTCCACCAGGACTTCGGGGCCATTTTCGACAAAGTCCAGGTGAAACTCTACACCGAGAAGGACAAGGTGGACGAAATCACCGCGCATGCCCGCCAGGTTTACAAGGAGCGGGACGCCCGGGTGGAAGGCATGACCGACGAAACCACCGAGACCTACTACTCCTGCACCCTGTGCCAGTCCTTTGCCCCCAACCACGTGTGCGTCATTTCCCCGGAGCGCACCGGCCTGTGCGGCGCCTACAACTGGATGGACTGCAAGGCCTCGTACGAAATCAATCCCACCGGTCCCAACCAGCCCATCCAGAAGGGCGAGACTTTGGACCCGAAGCTGGGTCAGTGGAAAGGGGTGAACGAGTTCGTGTTCAAGGCTTCTCGGCAGGCAGTGTCGCAATACAACTTCTACAGCTTGGTATATGACCCCATGACCACCTGCGGCTGCTGTGAGTGCATCTCCGCGGTGCTGCCCATGTGCAACGGCATCATGACGGTGAACCGGGATTACACCGGTGAGACCCCGGCCGGGATGAAGTTCACCACCCTGGCGGGCGTCATCGGCGGCGGACAAGTGACCCCGGGCTTTGTGGGCCACAGCAAGTACAACATTACCCAACGGAAATTCATCGCCGGTGATGGTGGCCTGCTGCGTCTGGTGTGGATGCCCAAGATGCTCAAGGAAGAGATCCGGGAGCGCCTCATCAAGCGGGGTGAGGAGCTGGGCATCCCCGACCTCATTGACCGCATTGCCGACGAAACCGTGGGCGTCACCGAGGATGAAATCCTGCCCTTCCTGACGGAAAAGAACCACCCGGCTTTGGGCATGGATCCCATTATCGGCTAATTTAGATGGGCCGGGGGGATTCCCTCCGGCCCTTATTCCAGCCAGCTCCGGCGGCAGGGAGGCACGTCTCAGCCGCACGGATCATCAGCCCGGATAAGGAGAGTGACGATGGCGTTAACCGGAATAGAAATTTTTAAAATGCTGCCCAAAACCAATTGCAAGGAGTGCGGCTTTCCCACCTGCCTCGCCTTTGCAATGGCCCTGGCCAGCGGTAAGGCGGAGTTGGCTGCCTGCCCCTATGTTTCCGAAGAGGTACGGGAAAAACTGGCCGAAGCGTCGGCGCCGCCCATTCGCCCAGTGAAAATCGGCATGAAAGAGGGGGAAAAGGTCATCGGCGGCGAACTGGTGATGTTTCGCCATGAGAAAACCTTTTTCAATCCGCCCCTCATCGCCGGCCTGTTGACCACCGCCATGAGCGATGCCGACGTGGATGCCCAGATCGACGCCTTCAACAAGATGCAGTATGAGCGCGTCGGCCTGATGCTCCGGCCGGAAATGTTTGCCGTGAAGGATATGGGGGACGCGGGCAAGTTTGCGGCCCTGGCCAAGAAAGTGGCGGACAAGAGCGACGCCGCCATCATGCTCATGAGCGACAATGTGGACGCCATGAAGGCGGCGGCGGAAGCGGTGAAGGACCGCAAACCGCTGCTCTACGCCGCCACCGCGGCCAATGCCGACGGCATGGGCGCGTTGGCCAAAGAGCTGGGCCTGCCCCTGGCGGCCAAAGCCGACGGTTACGACGCCCTGGCCGAGCTCACCACCAAGCTCACCGGCCTGGGCCTCAAGGACCTGGTGCTGGACAGCGGCGCCCGCACCATCAAACAGGCGTTTCAGGATCAAGTGGTCATCCGGCGCGCGGCCCTGGGACCCAAGTTCCGTCCCTTCGGCTTCCCCACCGTGACCTTCCCCTGCGAGATGACCGATGACCCCATGAAGGAAGTCCTCTATGCCGCCACCTTCATCTCCAAATACGGCGGCATCGTGGTCCTCTCCAGCCTGGAGCCGCACCGGGTCTTCCCGCTTCTGTTGCAGCGCCTGAATATTTACACTGATCCGCAGAAACCCATGATCGTCACCCCGGGCATTTATCCCATCAACAACCCGGATGAGAACTCGCCCATCTGCATCACCACCAACTTCGCTTTGACCTACTTCATCGTCTCGGGCGAGATCGAAGGCAGCAAGGTACCCACCTGGCTCCTCATCATGGACACCGAAGGGCTCTCGGTTATGACTGCCTGGGCCGCCGGCAAGTTCGTGGGCGACGCAGTGGGCATGTTCGTCAAGAAGTGCGGCATTACCGACAAGGCCAAGAACCGCACCCTCATTATTCCGGGATATGCGGCGGCCATCAGCGGTGATCTGGAAGAAGAACTCCCCGACTGGAAGATCCTCATCGGCCCCCGGGAAGCCTCCCACATCCCGGCCTTCCTGAAAGCCCAGTAACGGGGGCCCACAGCACCAGCATTACGCCAGGAGGCCTTCCAGGGTCTCCTGGCGCCATCTTGCAAGGAGAGGTCACCCGATGAGCAAATTTTACCGCATCGGCGAAAATCTGAATGTAGTGACAAAAGTGTATGGGCAGGCCATGAAGGACCGGGATCCCAAGCCGCTGCAAAAATTGGCGGAGGCGGAGGCGGAACATGGCGTAGATTTCATTGACGTCAACATCGGTCCGGCCCGCAAAGGCGGCGAGGAGCTGATGGAGTGGGTGGTCAAGATCATCCAGGAAGTGGTGCCCAACATCCCCCTGGCCCTGGATACCTCCAACATTGCGGCCATGGAGGCGGGCCTCAAGGTGCACAAGGGCCGGGCGCTGATCAACTCCATCATGGCCCGCCAGGAGCGCATGGACGCCATGATGCCCCTGGTGAAGAAGTATGACGCCGACATGATCGGCCTGTTGTGGGGCCCGGAGGGCATGCCCCGGGACGAGCACGAGCGCGGGATGCTCACCGCCGAAATCCTGGCGAAAGCGGCGGAATACGACATCGAAAATGAACGCATCTGGTTCGACCCCATCATTGCGCCCTTAAATATTCAGCAGCCCCAGCTCATCAGCGCCCTGGAGTACATGAAGATGCTCCAGGATATGGCCCCGGGGGCCAAGTCCACCTGTGGTCTGTCCAATTCCAGCAACGGCGTGCCGGATAACCTGCGGCCCATCATCAACCGGACATATGTCATCATGCTGCAGCGCTACGGCATGGTCTCCGCCATCGTGGACGCCTTTGACGACGAACTGCGGGATGTGGTGGACGGCAAGAAGCCCGAGGCCGTGAAGGTGGTTTACGACATCATGGACGGGAAATCCGTGGACATCGGCTCCCTCTCCAAGGATCTGCAGAACTATGCCAAGACCGCCCGGGTGATCATGGGCCAGGTGCTGTTCTCGGATTCCTGGCTGGAGATTTAAGCAGGAACCGGCAGAAAAACCCCCGGCAGCAGCCGGGGCACATTTGGTCGTGCTTTTTTAAGGAGTTCCCCCAGGGTTGGGTCTCCGGAAACGGAGCCCCACCCTTTTTTATTGCCGAGGACGGAGCGGCCTCAGAAATTGCCGCCAGGAGGCCGACAAGTCCAGGTGGACACCTTCGTGCAGGAGCGGCTATGATCCCTTTAGGTTGGCGTGAGGATTTATCCGCCAGCATCCGGGAGCTCGAGGAACAGCACCGCCGCCTCCAGCCGCCTGGCGCAAAGGCTCTAGCGTTGGGCAGCACTTCCAAGGGGGCAAGCGGGGTGTGCGTGTGGTGGTGCGGAAGGATCTTGAGGAATGGGTAGCCCGGGCTTTAGAGGGAATGGCTGCGCAAAACGGCCCCTGCCTTCATCCCCAGGGGGAGTCTGAAGGGGGATGGTGGAGGGGGCGGCAGGCCGCCGGGTAAAGGGAGACCTGCTGCACATGAAGGGGGGATCGCGCCGGCTAAAGCTGCAGCAACCCCCGGAGCATGGTCACCGCCTCCGCAGGACTGGCGGCCTGCCGGATACCGGGCAGTTGCCAGGTGGTGGACACTGCCACCACGGGTTTTCCCAGCTTCAGGGCAATGGCCGCCTCGGAGATGGTGCCGTAGCCACCGCCTACGGCAACGAGGGCGTCCGCCGCATGGGCGATGACCACATTGCGGGCGTGGCCCAGATTGGTGGGGATCGCATAGGTGAGATGGGGGTTGGCCCCCGCCCGGTCCGGTCCGGGGAGGATGCCGATAACCACCCCGCCGGCCGCCGTTCCGCCTTGGGCGGCCGCGGCCATGACTCCCCCCAAGCCGCCGCACACCAGAACGGCCCCGGCTTGAGCCAGCAAGCGCCCCAGTTCCCGGGCCGCCTCCCGCACCTCCGGTTCCGCCTCGCCGGCGCCAATGACGGCAACGTAACGTCCTGCCAACGTGTGGCTCATCCGTTCCTGTCCTTTCCCCGGTCCTTGCATCGGCCTTCGCTGCCGCGCAAAGGTTTTATAAGAGGGTTGCGGACCTCGTATGCCCAGGTGGCGCCCGCCAATTTATACCCTACCGGGAAAAAATCGGCCGCTTTACAATCAAGCCGCTTGCCGGTCTAATCAGATAGCAGAAGTATGACCAGCTTGCGTCCATCAGGAAAACGCCCATGCGCCAAGCCATCGCCTCCTGGCTCCTTCCCCTGGCCCTGTGCCAACCCTTGCTGACGGGCTGTTCCACCGTGCCTTATACCGGCCGTTCCCAGCTCCTCATGGTCTCCCAGGAACAGGAGCTGCGTTTGGGGTATCAAGCCTTCGAACAGATTAAATACCGCTCCCGACCCTCTCGGGAGCCTCGCCTCCACGAGGCGGTGCAGCGAGTGGGGGGGCAAATTGCCCGGGTGGCCGAGCGGCCGGACTTTCGTTGGGAGTTCGTGGTCATTGACGATCCCACCCCCAACGCCTTCTGCCTACCGGGCGGCAAAGTCGGCGTGTATAGCGGACTATTCCGTTACCTGAAGAGCGACGCCGATTTGGCCACCGTCATCAGCCACGAGGCGGCCCATGTCCTGGCCCGGCACGCCGGCGAGCGTCTGAGTCAAAGCATGCTGGCCCAGGTGGGGGGAACCGGCCTGGGCCTGACCATGGCGGGTCTGGGGGCCTCCCCGGCCGCAGGCCAATTGGCCATGCTGGGGTATGGCCTGGGAACCCAGATGGGTCTTCTCCTGCCGTACAGCCGCCAGCAGGAGTATGAGGCAGACCGCATCGGCCTCATTCTCATGGCCAAGGCTGGCTACGATCCGGCCTTGGGGCTGGATTTCTGGCGGCGTTTCGCCACGGCCAAGGGCGATAAGGTGAACCTGCCCGCCTTTGTCTCCACCCACCCCGGCACCGGCGACCGCATCCGGGCCCTGGAAGGGGCCGTGGCCGAGGCCCGGCGTTACTACACTGCCCCGGCCGCGGGGCAGCAAACCTACCCCGAGCCGGCCCCGGCGGGACCGTGGCAGGGGCATCGCAACCGAGCCAGCGGCAACCAGGCGCCATAACAGATGGTTTGGGGGCTGGCAAGGGAGCTTCTTTCGTCCCCCCGGAACCTCAACTTCCCTCCCTAAGCCGGCGGGCTTCCCCCACCCGCACCGTAAAGCGGGTAGCGTCGAAATACTCCAGCAAGGGAATAGTAAACTTCCGGGATGTCTGGGTCAGGTCCTTGAACTGGATGACGGTGATCTCGCCGTTTTGCTTGAGGAACTCCACCAACTGGGTTTTCAGCCGCCGGATGGCCTCTTGATGGAAATAGAGGTCTTCTTTGATTTTCACCAGTCGCCCGTCGTTGGCCAGAACCTTGAGGAGGGGTTGGATGCGCGCCAAGGGGAGCTTCAAGGCGGCCTCCACCTCCTTGAGGGTGGGGGGGGTGAGGTTGCCCTTCTGATACATGGCCTCCAGGCGCCGGCTGAGCTCCTCTTGGTCGCCGGCCAGGGTGACCTTGTGACTGCCTAACCGGACCACGTCCCGCTCCACGGCGATTTCTCCGACGGCCGCCAGACGGCCCAGCAGGAAGTTGAACAGCCGTGGCTCCACCGGAGCGGGGATCTGGGTGCGCAATTCCTCCTTGGAGAGCCCCGGATGTAAGGGATTTTTTCGGTGGTAGGCGGCCAGCAATTCCCGGATGCGGGTCTGCAACTCCTGGGCGATGGTGGTAAGGAGATAGCGCTCGTTGTCTGCATCGTATTTAAGGATGGTGCCCTTTTGCACCAAACCTTCCAGCTCCTGCTGCAACATCGGTCGGTCGAAGGGCAAAAGAGCCGCCAGCTCCACAACAGTAAGTCCGGTGGGCCCTGCCTCTTCCAGATAGTGGGCCACTTGCTCGGCGGGGGCCCCTTTTTCCAGGAGTTCCAGGCCGGTCAGCACCTTTTCTTGGAAGCGCTTGCGTTTCGGGGGCTGAACGTGCAAGATCACCCCACCGCCCCAGGTGACCGCCGGCGACAGGTTGCGGATTACATAGCGATCGCCGGGCTTCAAAGCCACTGGGTCCCTGAGGATGAACTGGACATATCCGCGGCGCCCCGGAGCCAGCTCATCGGCATCCAAGAGCAACGCCACGGCCAGGGTTTCGCTGGTGCCGGTATGTAGGCGGACCGCAGCCCGGTGCTTCAGAGGGCGGGGGGCGCTGGCCAGCACCTCCAAAATAACGTCCAGACGGCGGCTGGGGACCAGGGAACCGGGGGTGGCCACCACCATGCCCCGCTCCACCTGTTCCTTTTCCAAGCCTTGCAGATTGATGGCGGTACGGCTGCCTGCCAGGATTTCCTCAGTACTTTGACCGTGGGATTGGAGGCTGCGCACTTTGGCTTTGAGCCCCGGCGGGTAAACGACCACCGGGTCCCCCAGGCGCAGCCGGCCGGAGATCGCGGTGCCGGTGACCACGGTGCCGAAGCCCTTGATGGTGAAGACCCGGTCGATGGGCAGCCGGAAAATGCCGCTGGCCGGCTTGGGCGTCACCTGGGCGGCCAGTTCGGCCAGGGTGGCGATGAGCTGTTCCTTGCCGGCCCCGGTGACGGCGGAGAATCGTACCACGGGCGCGGCGGCCAGGAAGGTGCCGGCCAGAGCCTCCTTCACCTCCTCCTCCACCAGATCCAGCCAGTCGGGTTCCACCAGATCCGCCTTGGTGAGCACCACCAGCCCCTTTTTAACCTTCAGGAGCTGGCAAATTTCCAGATGCTCCCGGGTCTGGGGCATGACGCCTTCGTCAGCCGCAATGACCAAGGCCACCAGGTCCATGCCGGTGGCGCCGGCCACCATATGGCGCACGAAGCGTTCATGGCCCGGCACATCCACAATGCCCACCAGCTGGCCGGTGGGCAGGGTGAGGTAGGCAAAGCCCAACTCAATGGTGATGCCCCGGAGCTTTTCCTCTTTGAGCCGATCCGGGTCAATGCCCGTCAAGGCCCGGATGAGGGAGCTCTTGCCATGGTCAATATGCCCTGCGGTGCCAAGAATGATGGGCGCCAGTGCCATAGATGCCGCCTTCATGGAAATATCGGGGGGCGCTCAGGCCCCCAGGCCCTTTCCTCCTGCCGGTGAAGGGGCAGGTGCCTGAGATGCGGGAACGCCGGCCCTCTCACCCCACCAGACCACTAAGCAAGGGAGAACAGGCGGAGCCCCGGACCAGCAGGCCCCCGGCTGCGGTTTGGCGAAGCCGGTCAGCTATCTCCCCTTCAAGCCTCGCCAATCCCGGGTGAATTGGTAATGATCCCGGGGAAAATGCTCCTCCGGCAGGATGTGTACCTCGGCCTGTAGGGTCTCTTGGAGCCGGGCAATCAATTCCTGCCCCTCGCTGGTCAGGCGGTCCGCCACCTTCGGGTGGGCCCTGACAGTGAACCGGCAGCCGGGAAATTCTCGGGCTTCGGCGCTTAATTGCCGCAGGATGTCGTGGGCCAGGACCAGGGGCGACAACGTGGCCCCCCGTCCCTGACAGCAGGGGCAGACCTCGGTGGCAATTTGCATCAAACTGTCCCTAAGGCGTTGCCGGGTCATCTCCACCAGCCCCAAGGTGGAAACGGGGAGCACCGTAGTCTTGGCCCGGTCCTTTTTCAGTTCCTCCACCAGGGTCTCATAGACCAGTTCCCGGTGGGCCGCCTTCTCCATATCGATGAAGTCAATGACGATGAGGCCCCCGAGATTGCGCAGCCGCACCTGTCTGGCCGCCTCCCGGGCCCCCTCCAGGTTGGTCTTGAGGATGGTATCCTCCAGATGATCCTTGCCGATGAAACGGCCGGTGTTGACGTCGATGGCGGTGAGGGCCTCGGTGGTTTCAATCACCAGGTAGCCGCCGCTTTTCAACCATACCTGCGGTGCCAGCAGGCGCTGCCAATCCACGTCCACGCCATAGCAGGAAAAAATGGGCTCGACCCCGGTATGGCATTCCACCCTGGCCCCCAGCCAAGGATGCAAGGCGGCCAAATACTCCTGAATGGCTTGGCAGGTGGCCGCCTCGTCCACCGCCACCAAGTCCATGTGCGGGCCGAAAAGATCCCGTACCAGCCGGAGGGGGAATTCCAGTTCCTGATGGAGCAGGGCCGGGGCGTGGCAGACCTCGCTTTTATGCAGGATTTTCTGCCACAGGGAAACCAGGGCGTCGCGCTCCCGGCTGAGGGTTTCCAAGTCCTGCGCCTGGCTGGCGGTGCGGGCGATGAGGCCGCCCCGCTCCGGTTTGATGGCCGCCAGCAAGGCCTTGAGGCGCTCCCGCTCCGTCTCGCTGGACAGCCTGCGGGAAACCCCCAAGGTGGGCAGCGTCGGGGTGTACACCAGGTAATGGCCCGGCAGGGTGATGTGGGTGGTGAGCCGGGCCCCCTTGCCGCCCATGGGGGGACGGTGCACCTGAACCAGGACTTCCTGACCGGAGTTCAGCAAGTCGCCAATCACCGCCTGCGTCTGGTTCCGCCCCGCGGGCTGCCGCCCCTCCGGCGTTTCCTCGTTTAACCACAGGTTATAGAAATCGTCCCAGGAATCAGAGACCTCTTCCACATAAAGATAAGCCGGCCGCTCCAAGCCGATGTCCACAAAGGCTGCGGCGATGCCCGGCAGCACCCGCAGTACCCGCCCTTTGTATATATTGCCGGTGGGATCCTGGTCGGCATGGCGTTCCAGGAAAAATTCCGTCAGGCGCCCTTCCTCCACCAGGGCGGCTCGGGTGTCGCAGGCAGCTTTGCTGATAATGAGTTGGATGGCCATAGCGGAAAAAACCTGTCGTTCCGGGTCGGAGAGCCAAAACCCTCAGTCTTGCGGACCTGCCTTGGCCAGGATCTGGGCCTCGGAACCCGCCACGGCCGTCAGAGAACCTCCAAGGGCCGGAGTAAGAGTGGAGCTCTCCGCATAAAAGGCATGCGTCTTGATGGCGCGCAGCTCCGCCAACGCTGCCGCCGACAAGGGAAAGACCCCGGCCAGTATTTCGGTGAGCTTGACCTTGTCCTTTTCTGTCACCCGCACCTCTATTTCCAGCCGGTAATCATCCAAGACCTCCAAGGCCGTCACCAACGGGCGAATGTTCACCTCCCGGGAGCCCTGGGGCCGGTGGCGGGTCACCCACACCGCTTCCCGGGCCCAAAACGCTTGGGCCGCCTCCGGAGTAAACAGCGGCTGGGGGCTCTCCACCCGGTAGCGCTCGGCGGTCACCTGCGGGGGGGTGCCCCGTTTGGCAAGGAGACGGGCCGACAGCAACCGCAGCCCTGGGGGCAAGACGGCATTAAGCCGTTGGATGATGGCCTCAGGCGCCAGAGGCCGGCTCAGGAGGAGGTCCAGGGATTCGCAGCGGCTCTCCACTCCCACCGGGAGGGCGCCGTGAAACGCCACCCGCGGCAAGGGGTGGAAGCCGGCGCTGAAGGCCACCGGGAGCCGGGCCCGCCTGAGGGCCCGATGGAAGGCGGCCACCATCTCCAGGTGACTGAGCCAGCGGGCTTCTTCCAGCTTGACATAGGCCAGCCGGTAAGGGAAAAGGGGGCCGGGCTGCCGGGGCGGGGGTACGGCAGGCCGCACCCGGAGGCTTTCTCCCGGAGCAGGAAAGAGCTTGAGATCTGCGGCAGGGTCGGCACAGGCGCCGCAGTCCTGGCACCCATGGGTGCGGCAATCGGGAGTGGTCAACCCGGCATAGGCCCGGTCCCGCTCCGCCGCCAGAAAGGCGGGCTTGACCCCGCTTTCCAGGTGCCCCCAGGGAAGTACCTCCTCTCTTCCCCGGGGCCGCAGATAGTCTTGCGGATCCACGCCGGCCTCCTGAAAGGCCTCCTGCCAGGGGCCCAGACGTAGGTGCTCACTCCAGGCATCCAGGCGGCAGCCCTTCCGGTAGGCGGCCAGGAGTACGGCGGCCAGCCGCCGGTCGCCCCGGGAAAAAATGCCCTCCAGCCAGCTCTGGGCGGCGGAGTTCCACTTGACCTGGACGTGGCGCTGTTTTAGATGGTCCTTGGCTACCCCCAGAAGCCGGCGACTTTCCTCCAGATCGGCTTGCCGTTCCCATTGAAAGGGGGTGTGGGGCTTGGGAATGAACGTGGCCAAGCCGACATTTATGTGCGTCCGGCTGGCTGCCGGGGCAGCTTTGAGAATTTGCCGCACCAGGTGGCCCATCTGCTCCCGGTCGCCCTCGGTTTCCGTGGGGAGGCCCACCATGAAGTAAAGTTTGAGGTGGTTCCAGCCCGCCTGAAAGGCCTCCGTTGCCGACGCCAGGATCTGTTCTTCCGAGAGGTTTTTGTTCACCACCGCCCGTAGGCGGTGGCTGCCCGCCTCCGGGGCGATGGTAAGGCCGGTGCGCCGCACCCGGGCGATCTGGGCCAACAGCGGAGGCGTCAGGGTGTCGGCCCGGAGGGAGGGGAGGGACAAGGAAACCCGCCGGTCCGTCAGCTTGTCCATGAGATTGGCCATCAGCCCGGCGAGAGGGGCATAATCACCGGGGCTCAGGGCCAGCAGGGAAATTTCTTCAAAGCCGGTGGCGGCCAGAGCTGCCTCCACCCAGTCCGCCACCGCTTCCGGTTCCCGTTCCCGCACCGGACGATAAATGATGCCGGCCTGGCAATAGCGGCACCCCCGGCTGCAACCCCGGACAATCTCCACGCCCAGCCGGTCGTGAACGATCTGGCAGAAGGGAACCAAAACCCGCGGGGATAAGGGGCAACGGTTCAAGTCGTCCAGGACCCTTTTGCTGATGGAGTTCCGCCGGCCCCGGGGCACCAGTTCCCGCAGGCGATGGGCTTCGTCCCACCTGGGCTCGAAAAAGGCCGGTACATACACCCCGGGAATCCGCTCCAGGGCCTGCCAGAGTTCCAGGCGGCTGCCGCGTGCCGCCCGCCAAGCCCTCACCGTGTCGGCCACCTCCAGAATGGCCTCTTCGCCGTCCCCGAGCACCAAGGCGTCGAAGAATGGGGCCAGAGGTTCCGGATTAAAGGCGGCGGGGCCGCCCCCCACCACCGCCGGATCCATCGGGCTGCGCTGGGTGGCCAGCAACGGGATGCCACCCAAATCCAGCATGGCCAATACATTAGTATAACTCAGCTCGTATTGCAGACTGATCCCCACCAAGGGGAAATCCCTCAAGGGCAGGCCCGACTCCAAAGCGCCCAAAGGCTCTCTCCGGGCGCGCAGCTCCGCCTCCAAATCCGGGGCCGGGGCAAAGGCCCGCTCGCACCAAATCTCGGGCCGGGAATTGAGAATGTGGTAAAGCATCCCCACCCCCAGATGGGACATGCCCACCTCATAGAGGTCGGGAAACAGAAGCGCCACCCGCAAGGCTACCTCGTGGGGATCCTTGAGCACGGCGTTGACCTCCCGGCCCAGATACCGGGAGGGGCGCCGGACCCGGCTGAGATAAGAACGAGCAGTCATGAAGTTTGGCAATCAGGAAGAAAAAAGGGGTCCCTTCCCTCCCTCCTTGCTGCGATTTCCTCTTCCATTTCTTCCCGGCCACGGGAGTGAGGTGCGACAGGATCTCTTCCCCTGCCCCTGGCCGGAAGATTTCCGGCTCAAGCGGCGGCCAAACGGATGGCTTCCGCCAGGTCAATGAGGCCGTCATACAGGGCGCGGCCGGTGATCACGCCGATGACTCCCAGGGGTTCCAAGGGCTTAAGGGCCAGGATGTCCGCCAGAGAGCTGACCCCGCCGGAGGCGATAATGGGGATGTCCACCGCCTCGGCCAAGGCTCGGGTGGCAGCCACATTGACGCCGGTTTTCACCCCGTCCCGGAAAATGTCGGTGTAAATCAGGGCGGCGGGCTGCAAAGGGGCCAAGGTTCGGGCCACTTCCAACACGGTGCGGGTGGTGGTTTCGGTCCAGCCCTCCACCGCCAGCTTGCCGTCCCTGGCATCCAAACCGACGGCCACCCGGCCGGGGAAGGCCGCCAGCGCCTGCATGGTGAAATCTGGATCCTTGAGCACTGCGGTACCCAGAATCAGGCGGTCCACGCCCAAGTCAAAGTAGAATTGCAGGGCCTCCAGGGTTCGGAGACCACCCCCCAGCTGAATGGGGATGGTGACCGCCCGGCGCAGGCGCCGGATCGCTTCGGAATTCTGCGGCCGGGAGCGGAAGGCCCCGTCCAGGTCCACCACATGCAGCCAGGAAGCTCCGGCCTCCTGCCAACGCACCCCCATGTCCGCAGGGTCATCGCCGTAGATGGTTTCCTGGTCAATTTTGCCTTGCTTCAGACGGACGCACTTGCCACCTTTGATGTCAATAGCGGGAAATATAATCATAGGATGACTCGGGATTTCAGGCCGGGGAAGCCGGTTTGGGGCCGCCGGTCCCCAATATTCCGGAGGCGCCAAGGCGCAAGACAACATGGTAAAATATAAATCACATTTCCCTATGCGACAACCCACCCCCAGGAAGGTTTCGGGCGGATGGGCTCAGGATGGTTTTTCAGTGCTTGGTTGGCTGGGGAGAAGGGGTATAATGAAAGGCGAAACTAAAGAACGCGGGGTTCGAACCGAAACCACTAGGGGGAAGGGAGCATGTCGGAACTGGGCCGCTTACTCATCGTCGCCGGAGTGGTCCTGGTGGTGGCCGGCCTCCTGGTGATGTTGGTGCCCAAAGTCCCCTGGCTGGGCAAGCTCCCCGGGGACATCACGTGGCGCTGGGGAAACTTCACCCTGTATCTTCCTTTGGGAACCTGCATCCTGCTGAGCCTGATTTTGACTTTGGTCCTCTATCTCCTCAATCGATGAGGGACGGGAGGCCAACGGCACAGCTGCCCGAAGGAGCTGGGGGGAAGAACGTCCTCGTGACTTTGTAAGCAGCGGAATGCCTTGCATAATTCCCTCAGGGAAGTATACTGAAATCCTGTGGCCGCAGGCTGAAAGCCAGGGTCGCGGGCGCAATCTGCACGCTCATGAGGCGGCGTTATGCCGGAACTACGGAAAGACCCCATCATCGGCCGCTGGGTGATCATCGCCACCGAACGCGGGAAGCGTCCCCACGACTTTGTAGTGGAAGAAGAAGTCGTCAAAGGGGGGTTTTGCCCCTTTTGCCCGGGCAATGAGCACACCACGCCGCCGGAGATTTTCGCCTATCGGAAACCGGGGACCGAGCCCAATACCGCGGGCTGGGACCTCCGGGTGGTGAACAACAAGTTCCCGGCTTTGGTGCTCAAAGGGGAACCTGACCGCCAAGGCGAGGGCATGTTTGATAAGATGAATGGCATCGGCACCCACGAGGTTATCATCGAAAGCCCCGACCACCGGCTGAATCTGGGCACGCTGCCGGTGGACCATTTCGTGTTGGTGCTCAAGGCCTACCGGGAACGGATCCGCAGTTTGGGGGAAGATCCCCGCATGCGCTACGTGCTGGTTTTTAAAAACCAAGGACGGGCGGCGGGCGCCTCCCTGGAGCACAGTCACAGCCAACTCATCAGTCTGCCCATTGTTCCCGAGCTGGTGATGGAGGAGTTGAACGGCAGCAAATTTTATTACAACTGGAAGGAGCGCTGCGTCTTTTGCGACATGATCCGCCAGGAGTTGCAGCAGCGGGTCCGGGTGGTGTTGGAAAACGACGAGTTTGTGGCTCTGTGTCCCTTTGCCCCCCGGGCCCCGTTTGAGGTCTGGATCCTCCCCAAAGCGCACCACTCTTCTTATGTGGACATGCGGGGAGAGTCGGTTACGCTCCTGGCCGAAATCTTTTCCGCCACCCTGCAAAGGTTGGATAAATCCCTGGGCAAAGCGCCGTATAACTTCATATTGCACACCGCTCCGGTCCGGGAACCGAATATCCCCCACTATCATTGGCACTTTGAAATCATGCCCAAGCTTACCCTGATGGCCGGGTTTGAATGGGGATCAGGGTTCTTCATCAACCCCACCCCCCCGGAAGATGCGGCCACCTATCTCAGGGAGGTGGAGCTCTCATCCTGAAAGGACAGCGGTCATGCGCATCCTGATGGCAACTCCGGAGGCGAACCCCTTTGCCCGGAGCGGTGGTTTGGCGGAGGTCATCGCAGCATTGGCCCAGTCCCTGGTGAAACTGGGCCATGAAGTACTGGTAGTGCTGCCTTTGTACCGCCAAGTGCGGGAGGCGGGCCGGCCGTTGATTTCCACCGGCAAGACCCTCTCCATCCCCTTAAGTTTCAAGACCCTTACGGCAGAGATCTTTGAGGTGGAGCTCTGCCCTGGGTTGCGCTTTTATTTCATCGGCCAGGAGGCGCTCTACAACCGGGAGGGCCTCTACGGCACGGCCTACGGCGACTTTGAGGACAACGCCGAGCGCTTCATTTTCTTCAGCCGGGCGGTGGTGGAGCTGGTGGAGGCCCTGGATCTCAGGGTGGATGCCTGCCATTGCCACGAATGGCAAACCGGACTGGTGCCGGTATATTGCCGCACCCTCTACCAGGAGCGGCCCCGACTGAGGGAGCTGCCGGTGCTCTACACCGTGCACAACGTGGGGTATCAGGGGATCTTCTCTTCCTTTGATCTCCCCCTCACCGGCTTGGGTTGGGAACTCCTCTCCCCCAAGGCCCTGGAATTTTTCGGCCGCATCAACCTCATGAAAGGCGGCCTGGTGTTCGCCGACCTCATCAGCACGGTGAGCACCAAGTACCGGGAGGAAATCCTGACCGCGGAACAGGGGTTCGGTCTTGAGGGGGTGTTCCAGGAACGGGCCCAGGACCTGTTCGGCATCCTGGTGGGAGTGGACTACGAAAAGTGGAACCCGGAAAACGATCCCCATCTGCCGGCCCGCTACGGGTTAAACGACCTCTCCGGCAAAGCACGCTGCAAGGCCGCCCTTTTGGCCCATTTCGGTCTCACCCTGCCTCCTGAGGCGCCGCTTTTGGGTATGACCACCCGGTTGTTTGAGCGCAAGGGCATTGATTTGCTGGAAGCCATCCTGGACGAGCTCCTGGCGCTGGAGGTGGGCTTGGTGCTGCAAGGCACCGGCGAGGAGCGGCACCAATACCTTATGCAAGAGTTCGCCCTCCGGTACCCGAACAACATGGGGGTGAACCTGGAGTTCAGCGAGGCGCTGGCCCACCAGATCATCGCCGGCGCCGATATTTTCCTCATGCCCTCCCGGTATGAGCCCTGCGGTCTGGACCAGCTTTATTGTCTGCGGTATGGCACCATCCCGGTGGTGCGGGCCACCGGCGGCCTGGACGAGACCATCCAGGACTATCAGCCGGAAACGGGGGAGGGAAACGGCTTTAAATTCATCCCTTACACGCCGGAGGCCTTTATGGCCGCGATCCGCCGGGCCTTGGCCCTTTATGCCCATCCCAAAGCCTGGCAGGAGCTGATGCGCCGCAATATGAGGCTGGATTTTTCCTGGGATCGGGTGGCCCCACAATACGAACACCTTTACCGATTGGCCCAGGAAAAGCGCCGGCAGGCCTTGGGCGGTTGAGGCGCCATGGGCACGGATCGCACGGCTCTGCTCAGCCAAATGGTGGAGGTGCTCACCTCCACCATCAGTTATGGCGAACGATTAGCCAACCTGGTTCACCTCCTGAACCGCCACCTCAAGGTTGACGTCTGCCTCTATTTCGGCCTGGACAAGAGCAAGGAGACCCTGGTGCTGCAGGTGAGCAGCCAAGGAACCATGCCGTCCGCGGGCCGCTTGGAGTTTCGTCTGAACCAGGGGGTGGTGGGGGAAGCCGCGGCCAGCCGTAAGCCGAAGACGGTCTTCCGGCCGCAAGAGGGGGTGGTGGCGGCCAACGCCGGGCTGGAGAAGGTGCTGCCCGACTATATGACGCTGGCGGCCTTCCCGGTGGCTGACGATAATTTCCTGTACGGCGTCCTGCTCCTGGCCAGCTGTAAGGAACGAGTGTTTACCCCCGCCGAACGCCAGACCATCCACCTGGTCAGCCTGATGGTGGCCGCTACGGTGCGCCAAGCCTTGCTCCAGGAGGATTCCAAGAAGCGCATCGCCGAGCTCTCGGTGCTCTTTGAAGTGGGCAAGGCGTTGAGTTCCACCGTGGAACTGGATGAGCTCCTGGAGCGGGTGGTGTCCACCACCGCTAAGGTGATCACCGCCCGGGGCGCGGCCTTGCACATCATTGACCGGCTGACCGGCGCCACCAAGGTCTCCTCCCAATACGGCCAGGTGCCCCCGACCCAGGTCTGCCCCATCCTGCCTCCCCCTCCTCCGGGGGCCGCCACTCCCCTGGAGCCCCGCTATCTCCAAGGCCAGACCAGCGATGCCGAAGGGCGACTTCACCATTATCTCATAGTGCCGCTCACCTTTAAGGGGCAGTTGGAAGGTTCCCTGTGCGTCTTCGACAAAATCGCCCCCAACGGCGACTACCAACCCTTTGACTCGGAAAACCGCCAGCTCCTGTTCACCATGGCGGGCCTCATCGTCAACGCCCTGGAAAATGCCCTCACCTACCAGCAGGTGGAGTCCTTGGCGGAGCGCAATGAGCGTATGGTGCGCAATCTCACCGCCCTTCAGGAGATTTCCCGGGCGCTCCTCACCACCGTGCAGCAGGACCGGCTGTTGGAAATCCTCTTGCAGGGCCTCATTCACCCCCAAGGCTTAGGATTTGACCGGGCCCTGGTGTTTCTGGTGGACGAAGCCTCCCAAACTCTGCAGGGGGTCAAAGGGGCCATGCGCCCCCCGGGGGAAAGCCAGATTTCCCTGGCCGAGGCCTTGCTCCAGCCGCTGGCCAACGGGGTGCCGGTGCGCGACTGGAAGATCCCTTTGCGCCCCGATTGCGGTGCTCTGGCCCTGGCGGTGTTGCAAATGCGGCCTTTCCATGTCCACCAGCGGGAGCCGGCGGCCTTTGCTGCCACCCCCAGGCCCTTTGACGCCCAAGAATTTTTCATCGCTCCCCTGGTGGTAAAGGACAGAGCCACCGGTATCATCCTGGTGGACAACCAGGCCTCCGCCCGGCCACTGGAGCCGGAGCCGCTGCATGTCTTGCAGATGCTCACCACCCAGGCGGCCCTGGTACTGGAGAATGCCCGCCTGTATTCCACCATCGAGGCCAACAACCGGGAACTGATGCTCATTCGGGAGCGCATGCTGGAATCCGACCGCTTGGCAGCCCTGAGCAGCCTGGCCTCCGGCATGGCGCATGAAATCCGCAATCCCCTGGTGTCCATCGGCGGTTTCGCCCGCCGCATCGCCAAGCTGGTGGATAAGGATTCCCCGCTTCGGGGCTACGTGGAGGTCATCCAGGAGGAAGTCACCCGCCTGGAGAAGCTGCTTCGGGAGATTCTGGACTTTACCGGCGAGAACTTGAGCTATTTCGGGGATCATGAGCTGGATGCCCTCATCGAGGACACCCTGCTCCTGGTGCAGCGGGATCTCGAGGCCCACAATATCAAGGTTGTCAAGGAGCTGGCCCCTCTCCCCCGGTTGCACTGCGACGACCGTCAGATCAAACAGGTGTTTTATAATCTGTTCCAGAATGCCCGGCAGGCCATGAGTCAGGGCGGAGTATTGACCATTAAGACCTATCCGGTGGAGCGGGAGGACGGTCTGTACGCCGCGGCGGCGGTGAGCGATACGGGCGGCGGTATCCCCCTGGAGGTGCTTCACAATATCTTTAACCCGTTTTTCTCCACCAAGGATTATGGCACCGGCCTGGGATTATCCATCGCCCAGCGCATTGTTTCCCGCCATTACGGGCAAATCGAGGTAAAGAATGAATTGGGCAAGGGGGTAACTTTTGTGGTTACTTTGCCCATCGCCAAATATTGTCTGGTGAAGGATGCCGACCGGAAGGTGGCGCCAGCTGGGGCGCTCCAGGCTTCCACGGGAGGAAGGCAATGAAGAAAATTCTGGTGGCCGATGATGAAATGGCGATCCGCCTCCTTTATAGCGAGGAGTTGAAAGAGGAAGGCTACGAGGTCTATACCGCCAGCAATGGCCGGGAAGCCTTGGAAATCGTGGAGAAAGTCCCCTTGGACCTGGTGATTCTGGATATCAAGATGCCGGAGATGGACGGCATCGAGGCCTTGCGCCAGATCAAGGAGCGGCACCCGGACCTGCCCGTGGTGCTGAGCACCGCCTATGGGGAATACAAGCAGGATTTCGCCACCTGGGCTTCGGATGAATACCTCGTGAAATCCTCCGATCTGGAGGATTTGCGGGCCACCGTCAAGCGGTATCTCAAGGAATGACTCCCCTCTTCTCGTGCCGGCTGATGTCAGTTCGTGAGCACTGCCATTTTACAGTGATCCAGCGATCCCCTTGTCCCTCGCAGGTTCCACCCTGCCATCGCCTCCTCACCAAAGCCGTCCCCCCGCCTTCTGCCCCCTCCTTTGCCCAGGGCGGGATGAAAAACCGCCCTTTCCGGAGCCGCAGGCCGGCGACCCTTACGGAAGCCGGCTGAGAAAAAGCCAAATCATTAAAGATATCAAAAAGATCAACAACAAGAGCCCTTCCAGGAAAAAGGCCGACAAAACTGCGACCCAAGCCCGATAGCCCGGCAGGTCAAAGACTTCTTGCACCCCCCGGACCCGCAAATACAGGCTCCAGGAGGCCCCCACCAAGGCGCCGAGCAAGGGGAGGATAGCCAGCACCAAGCCGGCCTGGGCATAGCAGCCCACCTGCAGCGCCAGGGAAAACGAGGGGGCTCGCCCCCAAAGCCGCAGAACCGCCGCCAAGCAGAGGCCGCCCAAAAAAAGGCTCGCCGCCACCAAGGCGGGGGTGAGCAGCATCATCACCACCATTCCTTGCGCTCCCCGGAAGACGAAATCGCTCCACCCCGGGATTGAGGCCAGACGCTCCCCTAAACTCAGGGATAAGAGCAGCTGGGTGTACGAGGCCGCCAAAAGACCGAAGGTGCCGGTAATCAATCCGAACCCCAGCGGAGCACCAAGCCCTTGGCGTGCCATGGCCTGAAAGGAGCGCCCCGGAGCCATCAAAAGCGCCCAAATGGTAGTAAACAAAGCCGGCAGGAGAGACTCACCGGTGCTTTCCCAAGGGAGGGGAGCCCGCGGTTCTAAGCCGGCCGGCGGCAGGGAGTCAAGCCGGGTTTCCGATTCCATGCCCATCATTCCCGCCTCCTCTCCACCGCCTCGCGTACCGCCTTGGGGTCATGCAGGCCGTACCAGAAGATGGGTGGGCCGCCGCTTTTATCCTCAAAACTGAGATTTCCCACGCGCAAAAGCGTCTGGGTTAGGCCCCGGAGGATTTTTACTTCACCCAAATTGGCCCAGGTAATTTCCTGATAACTCGCCGGCCAGCGCAGGACCTTCCGCACGCCGGTCCGGGTGATCTGGTATTCCTGGTTCATCTGGTAGAGGACAGCCAGCGCCAGGATTCCCCCCAGAAGCCAGCCCAGCCACACCGGCAACCCTACTTCAGGGTTGATGAGGGGGCCTACAAAGCAGATGAACATGGCAACGTAGTACAGATAGAACGCCCGGGCACTGGGACGAAAAACCAAAGTGTCGGGTTCGCTGGCGTGCATTGCCGCTCCTTGCTCAGGGAATCGTGTGGGGAAAAGGCCTCGGGGGATAGAGCCTCTCCCTTCTCCCCTTGTCTACCTCCGAAAGGGGGAATGCTTGCGGGAGGGCCGAACACTTCCCCGGATCCTCCCGGAAAGAACTGAGAGATTCTCAATAGGCGATGCGGAACTCCAGGAACTCACCCTGATATGGCTGCCAATCCACCAGGACCTCGTCCACATAGGCGTATGGGGGACCTTGGCGGCACCAACTGATGAGACTTTCGATTTTGGCCCGCTCCCCTTCCACCACTGCGGCCACCCGGCCGTCCGGGAGGTTGCGCACCCAGCCGGTTAAGCCCCGTTTTCTCGCTTCATCCCGGGTGTGGGCCCGGTAAAAGACCCCTTGCACCCGGCCGCTGATCAACAGATGAGCCCGGGCCAGTTCCGCCATCAACCGCTCCTTTCCAACAAAGCTCGGAAGGCTGCCTCATCCAAAATAGTGACCCCCAGTTCGCGGGCTTTGGCCAATTTACTGCCAGGCTCGGCCCCCACCACCACGTAATCCGTTTTTGCCGAAACGGAGGAGCTCACCTTGCCGCCTCGGGCGGTGACCAAGTTTTTGGCTTCCTCTCGGGAAAAACCTGACAACCCGCCGGTGAACACAAAGGTTTTGCCAGCCAAAGGCTGGGCAACGGGTTTGGCCGGCGGCAGCGGCTGCACCCCCAGTTGCAGGAGGTCATCTATGAGGCGCTGATGTCTGTCGCTGGCAAAAAATTCCCGGATGCTCCCGGCTACCTGGGGACCCACCCCCTCCACCGCCAAGAGTTCCTCCAAGCTGGCCTGACGCAACCTCTCCAAAGACCCGAAGTGCTGCGCCAATAGTTGGGCGGTGGCTTCCCCCACGTAGCGGATGCCCAACGCATAGATAAAGCGCGCCAAGGGCACCGCTTTGCTTCCCTGAATGGCCGCGACGAGGTTGGCCGCCGACTTTTCGGCGAAGCGTTCCAGGGGGATAAGGTCGGCCTCGGTGAGCCGGTAGAGGTCCGGAATGGACCGCACCAAGCCGTTTTCCATAAGCTGGTCGATGATTTTTTCCCCCAGGCCGTCAATGTCCATGGCGGTCTTGGAGGCGAAATGCAAAATGGCCCGCCGCAGCGCTCCGGTGCAGTCCGGGTTGGGGCAGCGGGTGACGGCTTCCCCCGGCGGCCTTACCAGCGCGGTGCCACAAACCGGGCAGTGGCTGGGCATCCGGAAGGGCTTTTCCTGGCCGGTGCGCTTTTCGGTGATGACTTTCACCACTTCGGGGATGACATCTCCGGCCCGCTGCACCAGGACCCAATCGCCCACCCGGACGTCCTTGCGCCTGACTTCGTCTTCGTTGTGAAGGGTGGCCCGGCTGACGGTGACCCCTCCCACCTCCACCGGCTCCATTACCGCCATGGGCGTAACGGCGCCGGTGCGTCCCACATTGACTTCAATGCTCAGGACCCGCGTGGTGGCCTGGGTGGCGGTGAATTTGTAGGCCAGGGCCCAGCGGGGACTGCGGGTTTTGGTGCCCAGCCGCTCTTGCAGGGCCAGGGAGTCCACCTTGATGACCACCCCATCGGTTTCATAGGGAAGCCCATGGCGCTGGTGTTCCAGCCAATGGTGGTAGGCAATGGCCGCCTCGATGCCCCGGCGGCGCTCCACGAGGGGATTGACCCTGAGGCCCCAGCGTTTCAAGGTCTGGAGCACCTCCCAATGGGTAGCGAACCGTCGTCCCACCACCTCACCGATGCCATAGCAGTAAATATAAAGGGGCCGGGCGGCCGTGATGGCCGGATCCAACTGGCGGAGGGAGCCGGCCGCGGCGTTTCTGGGATTGGCGAAGGCCGGCTCCCCCCGGGCCAACCGCTGCTCGTTGAGCCGCCGGAATTCCTCCAGATCCATATAGACCTCCCCCCGCACCTCCAGGAGGGCCGGCGCCGGCTCCTCCATCTCCAGGAGTTTTAAGGGGATGGTGCGCAGGGTTTTGAGGTTTTGGGTGACATTTTCCCCCCGGTAGCCGTCCCCCCGGGTGGAACCCACGGTGAGGCGGCCGTGTTCATACACCAGCTCCACCGCGCAGCCGTCCATCTTGGGCTCCACCACGTAGTCGAAGTCTTCCTTGGTTCTGAGAAACCGTTTCAACCGTTCGTCGAATTCCCGGGCTTCGGCCTCCCTGAAGGCATTCTCCAGGGAAAGCATGGGCTGCCGGTGGGGCACCGTTTCAAATTTTTCCAAGGGGGCCGCCCCCACCCGTTGGGTGGGGGAGTCCGGGGTCACCAGCTCCGGGTAGGCGGCCTCCAGCTCCTCCAACTCCCGGAAAAGGCGGTCATATTCGGCGTCGGAGATGACCGGCTCATCCAGGACGTAATAGCGGTAATTGTGATAATGGAGCTGCTCCCTGAGTTCCCGCACCCGGGACAACACCTGTTCAGGAATGGGAGAGGACGGGGCCATGCCGCACCCTCATAGCGGTGGCGAAGATGGCGGGCGCCCTCGCTGTCCACCTTGCAGGCCTCGGCTCCGGACCTGCCCGGGGAAGTCCAGGCAATGCCGCGTTTATCCTGATAATACGGAGTTTTGCCCGGATGTGCAAGGAGATAAGGCGGTCGTCCGGGCGCCCTCGCTTTCCTTAGAATCGCCCCCAGAGACCTTCTTAGGCCGGTTCCCCCTGGTGCGTGCTCGGCAGGCTCGGGCCTGGGCGGTAGCCCATCCAAGACCGCATCCTTTGAGCCGCCGGGCTGGGAAACCTGTTATGCTCCCGCTCCCCGAGGTCCCAAACCCCAATCACCCCGCCTTTCTTTCCGATCCGCACCCGGGGTTAAGACCAGCGGGGTCAAGGTGGTGGCCACTCCGCAGCATCAAGCCGGGGATCGTGCCACGCCCACAGGGTTTCATTCCTTGAGGAGCAAGGGTCAGGGCAGGGCCGGCTGCCGCCCTCAGTCCTTCTCCGGCCGGTCATATTCCGGATCTTCCTCCAGGGCTTGGGTCGCAGTCCGGACGATGCCCCGGATGCGGGAGATGATGTCCAGGACCTGGTCCAGTTTGTCGCTGATCATCTGGATGTCCAGGAGAAGATCTTGCTCCAGTTGGCGGTCAATGAGCAACAGATCCACCAAGCCGGTGACCGCCGCCAAAGGTTGGGCCAGCTCGTGGAGCGAGTGCCGAATGTCCTTCAGAGGGTCCTGCGCTGCCATTGTTCCTCCCGCCCATACCGATGCTTTTGCTTTGAGGCGTTCAGCAAGCAAAAAGCGGGCCATCTTGGGAAGCAAGGCCTTTCCCTCCGCAGCGCGTCGCACCGGCCGGGGCGGGGGCGCTGGCGCCGGGCAACCGAGGGACTTAGTCCCGGGGTATGGCCAGCATACGCTCCACGGCGGTGAGGGCCCGGCGGCGCACCTCCTCGGGCAGGGTGATGTGGTGCCGGTTTTCCTTGAGGGCTGCCAGGATGTCGTCCAAGGTGATGCGCTTCATATCGGGGCAGACCAGGTGGGGGGAGGGGGAGTAGAAAACTTTGCCGGGATTTTGTTGGCGCAAGGTGTAGAGAATGCCCTGTTCGGTGCCCACGATGAACTCCCGGTGGGCAGAGGTGCGGACAAATTCCAGCATGCCGCTGGTGCTCCGGATGGCGTCCGCCAGGTCGAGGACTTCCGGACGGCACTCCGGATGGGCCAGGAACAGGGCCCCAGGGTGGGCCGCCTGGCAGGCCTTGACCTCCGCGGCGCGCAAGGCGTCATGGATGTTGCAGCAGCCTTCCCAATAGAGGATCTCTTTATCGGTGTGCCGGGCGGTATAGAGGGCCAGGTTCTTGTCCGGCACCATGAGGACCCGGGAGGAGGAAAGGGAATTCACCACCTTGACCGCGTTGGCGGAGGTGCAGCAAATGTCGCTCTCGGCCTTCACCGCGGCGCTGGAGTTGACGTAGGTCACCACCGGCACGCCGGGGAGTTCTGCCTTGCGGGCCTTGAGGCCGGCGGCGGTGATGGTGTCCGCCATGAAACAGCCCACGTCGAGGCGGGGCAAAAGCACGATTTTGTCCGGGCAGAGGATGGCGGCAGTTTCAGCCATGAAATGCACCCCGGCGAACACGATCACCGCAGCGGGGGTCTTGGCGGCGGTCAGGGAAAGGGCCAGGGAATCCCCCAAAAAGTCGGCGGCGTCCTGAATCTCCGGGGGCTGGTAGTTATGGGCCAAAAGGATGGCCTGGCGCCGTTTCAGCCACCGGCGGACTTCCTGTTGTTGAGCAGTTATGGTCATGGCAAGTCTAGACTTCCGCCGTCAGGCCGGCGGTTTCCCTTAAAGTTTGGGTATGTTCTTTAACCGGCCCCGGGAGCATCCCGTACCACCTGGACCCCGGGAGGAGGGGTGAAGGTGAAAAAGTCCGGCGGGGTCTGGTAGTCAAGTTGAATGCGGGTGAACAGAAACCGGGTCTCCTCCCCCAAGGCGTTTGTGAATTCCAGGACCTCTACCTGATGGGTGGCAGGATTGACGGTGAGGTGAAGGCGCTTCAGTTCGGCCTGGGGTTTGATGGGGGTCAGCTCAATGAGATGGCTCAATCCCGGTTGGGGCGGCCGCCGCCAGGCCAAGTGGAAGTCCTGGCGTACCTGTGCGATGCCGGAAAAGAAGCGCAGTACCAAGTCGCTGCGCAACACCCGGTTCAGGGGATAGACCATCACCAAGCTGTCCTGGGGAATATACAGGTACACCTGCTGGCCGTCGGAGATGACCTCTTTTTGCTGTTCCGCCGGCTTTTCATACTGCCAGCGCATGCGCAAGGGGCGCTTGAAATAGACCCAGCCTTCGGCGAGGTCGCTTTGGGCGCCCCCCTTGAGGCGGGATTCCTGGCGGAAATAGGCCTTAAATCCCCCCGCCCGGTCATACAGAGCCTGGACCTGCGCCACCACCTCAGCCGCCTCCAGGGCCGCCCCCGGCCGGGGCCACAAAGCCGCGGTCCACAATACCCCAAGGAAAAAGACTGCCACTGCCCCTCTCGCTCTGTGCATAGTCATGCCCTTATTTATATTATATTAGTATGAAATAATCTCCAGGAAAAAACAAGCAAACGCGCTTTTGGCTGGGTCATTTTGTTAGTATAAACTACAGGGAGGCATCCTCGCCACGGGCAAAAGCGGTGGAGAGGGAGGACATTTTTCCGCCTATGGCGCACCTGATTGACGATTACGACTACCACCTGCCGCCGGAGCTGGTGGCTCTTTATCCCGCCGAACCGCGGGACGCGGCCCGCCTGCTGGTCCTGGAACGTCGGACCGGCAGTCTCAGCCATGCGATTTTCCGGGATTTGCCCCGCTGGCTGGGGCCGGGTGATTTCCTGGTGGTGAACGACACCCGGGTTTTCCCTGCCCGGCTCCAGGGGACGAAGGACACCGGCGGCCGGGTGGAACTCCTCCTGCACCACCTGCCGCAGCCGGAGAACGGCCGGAGTCCGGCGGGGGGCCGGGCCTTGGCCGGCTACCGGGGGCGCCGCCTCAAGCTGGGCCAAAAGCTTTGGTTTCGCCATCAGGTAAGGGGGGAGGTGGCGGGTTTTCCCCGGCCGGGGGTGGTGGAGATCCGCTTCACCTGCGAGTCAGGGGATCTTCGGGAAGCGGTGGCCGCAGCGGGGGAAGCCCCGCTTCCCCCCTATATCCGGCGGGCTGCCACCGCCGCCGACCGGCAAAGCTATCAGACGGTGTTCGCCGCCAAAACCGGGGCCATCGCCTGCCCCACCGCGGGCCTGCATTTCACTCCCCAGGTGCTTGCGGCTCTGGCGAACCGGGGGGTGGAAACGGCCGCCGTCACCCTGCACGTGGGCCCCGGAACCTTCACCCCCATCCGCACCCGGGACTTGACCGCCCACAAGCTGGCCCCCGAGTATTTCGAGCTTTCCGGGGAAACCGCCCGGCGCCTCAATGCGGCCCGGGCCGCCGGGAAGCGCCTGGTGGCAGTGGGCACCACCACCGTCCGGGTTCTGGAAACCTGTTGGACGGAGCAGGGTTTTTTACCCCAGACGGGGTGGTGCCACCTCTATATCTGCCCCGGCTACCGGTTCCGGGCGGTGGACTGTCTGCTCACCAATTTCCACCTGCCCCGCTCCACCTTGCTTTTGCTGGTGAGCGCCCTGGCTGGCCGGGAACTGATTTTGCAGACCTACCAGGAGGCCATCCGCCATGGCTACCGCTTTTACAGCTACGGCGACTGCATGCTGATTCTTTGACCCTGAGGGGGAAAACCGGGGGATAGGCTCCTTGGCCGCTCCCCTGGGCATCCATGAAACCATGTTTTCTTTCGAGTTGCGCACGTCAGCGGGGCCCGGAGGGCCGCGGCTGGGGGTCATGTCCACGACCCGCGGCCAAGTGGAGACGCCGGCCTTCATGCCGGTGGGCACCTACGGCACCATCAAGACCATGACCCCGGAAGAGGTGCGGGATCTCGGGGCCAGCATCATCCTCAGCAATGTCTATCACCTGTATTTGCGGCCCGGGGTGGAATTGATCGCCAAACTGGGGGGCCTGCACCGGTTTATGCATTGGTCCGGCCCCATTCTCACCGACTCCGGGGGCTTTCAGATTTTCAGCTTGGCTCCCTTTCGCACCATTGCTGAGGAAGGGGTCACCTTTCGCTCGCATTTGAACGGCGATCTGCATTTCCTGACCCCCGAACGGGTGGTGGCCTTGCAGGAGGCCCTGGGGGTGGACATCATGATGTGTCTGGATGAATGCCCTCCGCACCCCTGCCCGGAGGCGGAGCTGAGAAGGGCCACGGACCTTACCTACCGGTGGGCCAAGCGCTCCCTTTCGGCTTGGCGGCGGCCGGAGACGGCCCTCTTTGCCATTGTCCAGGGAGGCGCCCGGGAGGATTGGCGGCGGGAGCAGGCCCAAGCCCTGGGGGAGCTGCCCTTTTCCGGCTTCGCCCTGGGGGGGTTGAGCGTGGGGGAGGACAAAGCCACCACCTATGCGATGATGGCGGCAACCTTGCCGGAGCTCCCGGTGGATAAGCCCCGCTATATCATGGGCATGGGGCTCCCTGAGGACCTGGTGGAGGGAGTGGCCCGGGGAGCGGATCTGTTCGACTGCGTCATCCCCACCCGAAATGCCCGAAACGGCCAGGTATTTACCGAGACAGGGACCCTGATGATCCGCAACGCCGCCTTTGCCGAGGATCCCGAGCCGCTTTCAACCGCCTGCGGGTGCTACACCTGCCGCCACTATTCCCGGGCTTATCTCCGGCACCTTTTTCAGGCCCGGGAGATCTTGGCCTATCGCCTTTTAACCCTGCATAATTTATACTACTACCTTAACCTTATGGCCGACCTGCGGCAGGCTTTGGCCGCGGGTCGTTTTGCCGAGTTTGTCCGGGAGTTTTATCAAAAACGCCGCAACGGAGGCCGCGCGCGTGGTTGATTTAGCCTTCGCCGCCAACGGGGCGGGAGGAGCCGAAAGCCCCCTATGGAGCATGGTGGTCCCCATGGTCCTCATGGTGGCGGTATTTTATTTTCTGTTGATCCGCCCGCAACAAAGAAAGGCCAAAGAGCATCGGGCCATGCTGGACAGCCTGAAACGGGGTGACCGGGTGGTGACCGCCGGTGGCCTGATCGGGGAAATCACCGCCATCAACGATCAAATCCTCACCCTGGAGATCGCCGACAAAGTCCGGGTGGAGGTCTCCCGCCCCTATATTACCGGTTACGCCCCCAAGAAGTGAGAAGGGGGAAAGAGTCGGTAGCAGAGTTCCCGGAAAGGCGCGTACGACCGACGCGCTCCCCACTCCACCCCGCCGACCCCGTGGGAATGAGGAGGGAATCCGCGGAAGGGGCGCGGGGATCGCCAAACCTTAGCCCGCCCGCCTGAACTTGGGGGAATGACCGCCGCGAGGTGCTTATCTTGGCGCATGCTGGTGCTCACACCGATCTCGCTGGGGAAATCAGCAGATTGAAGGAGCTGGTCCGGGAATGGCAAGGGCTTTTCCCACAGGCCGCCACCCAAGCCGCTCATTGGCTGAAGGTTTTGGAGCAGGTGCAGACGCACCTGGCCGAGGAGGTGCTGCGGGTGGCGGTGGTGGGGGCCGTGAAGTCAGGCAAAAGCACCCTGGTCAATGCCGTGCTCGGCCGGGATCTGCTCAAGCGCGGGGCCGGCATCCTCACCGCCATGATTACCCGGGTGCGGCCCGGAGATGTGGAGCGGGCGGTCCTCACCTTCAAGAGCCTGGACGCCATCGGCGCCGAGATCCAGCAGGCCCTTAACCTGCTGCCGGACACCCGTTTGGAACACCTGGCGGGCTTTGACCTGCGGCGGACCCAGGACCGGGAGCTTTTGGCCCAAGTGCTGGCCGGCCGCGAAGTGGCCTCTTTGTGGGCCGACGGCAGCCTGAATCAGAATTTTACCCTGCTCAACGCCTATCTGGCTGGCTATGACCGGGTGCAGGAGTTCCTGGCCGCCGGGCGCTTGGAGCTGACCGGACCGGAATTGGGGCAGCACCAGGAGCTGGTCACTAAAGAAGAGCTGGCGGTGTACCTGGAGGACGCCAGCCTCACGGTCCCGGCCCCGGACCTGCCCCCCTGGGTGGAGCTGGGGGATTGCCAGGGGAGCGATTCGCCTTTGCCCCAGCATTTGACCCAGGTGTTAAGTTATCTCCTCACCTGCGACCTGGCCCTTTATGTGATCAGTTCCCGGATAGGATTGCGCCAGGCTGATTTTCAGTTCCTCCAGGAATTGAAGCGCATGGGGCTGGGGGAGCATCTCCTGTTTGTGCTCAACCTGGACCTCACGGATCATCAAAACGTGCAGGACTGCCAGGCGGTGACCCAGCGGGTGGGCCGGGAGCTGGCGCAAATCGTGCCCCGGCCCCGATTGGCCGCCTTTTCCGCTCTGAAGCTCCTTTTGGAGCGGCGCCGGGCGGCCGCTGGGTTGGACCCCGCGGAAGAGGCGCTGCTCCAATTCTGGGGGCAACAAGATCCGGCCAAGGGCGCCTTAAGTGACGCCGAGTGGGACAGGTTCCAGGCCCTCCTGAAGGACACGTTGGAGACCCTGAAGAGCCGGCGGGAAGCGGGCGGGAGTCTCCCCCAGGTGCAGATGGTGGCTCGGGGCCTGGCTGAACAGGCGGAGGTGGCCTTGCGGCTCCTCAGCCGGGAGGCCGGGGTCTTTCGCGAGCTGGCCGAGAAACTCGCGGCCCGGCGGCAGCCCCTGGCCGCAGCCCTTCACAGTTTGCACCAAGCTTTGGAGGGGGCGGTCCAGCAGCTCAAAGGGGCCATCAAAGCACGGGTGGCGGCGTTTCTGGACCAGCAAGGAAGCAAGGATGCCTCCCTGGTGAGCTTTGTGGCCCGGTTCGAGCCAGACTGGGAGCGCCTCCTGGCCGGCGGGCCCACCGAACCCTTACGCTGGAAGCTCTATCGCCTTTTTCAGGAATTTCAGCAGGAGCTCCTCAAACTGGCCAGCGGGGAATTCAATCTCCAGGTGGTGGAGTTTGTCCACCGGCAGGAAGAATGGCTCCGGGAGGAACTCCGCAGGACGTGCGAGCCGCTGGTTCTGAGCTTGGCCGAGACCCTGGCCCTCTACCATCGGGAGACCGCGGCCCTGGGATTGGCGGGGGAGCCCCCCTCCCTGCACTTCCAGTTGCCGGAGCGCTCTCCGCGTCTCACCGTGCCCCTCTTGCACCTGACCCTGGAACCGGACTGGCGCTGGGTCAGCGAAGTGTGGCTGCGCACCGGGGCGGGCTTTCTGAACAGAACCTGGCAGAAGCTCAAGGCCAGGATGGGATGGCATAGCATCACCGACCCCCACAAGCAGACTGAAGAGGAAATCAGGCGGGCTCTCGAGGCCATCCGCCGCTGGGTCCGGGAGGAACTGCGGGTGAAGCTCTTGGACTACGGCGAGGGGCTCAAGTTCCGCTACTTTTTCCCGCTGGTGGATGAGCTGCGTCAGGGGCTGGAAGAGAGCCTGGACAGCCAGGTAAAAAGCCTCCTCACCGATCTGGAGGGCTTGGCCGCGGCGTTGAGCGAAGGGGAGGCGTCCTTGGCGGGGCGGCGGCGCCTGCTTTTGGCCCTGGCCCCCCAAGTGCGCCAGGCGGAGGCCCGCTTAGCGGCTCTGGCGGGGAGCGGCGGCCCGGCTTCCCCGGCGGTGGGTGGGCAATGACCGGGAGACGGCCATGCTTTCTGAAGAGCAGGCACAGCGGCTGGCGGCCCGGTGGGTTGACGCCTTCAATCGCCGCGACCTGAAGGACCTTCTGGCCCATTACGCCGAAGACGTGGAGTTCACTTCCCCATTTGTGGTGCAGGTCCTGAACGACCCCAGCGGCACCCTGCGGGGCAAAAAGCATCTGGAAGTTTTCCTTGCCTTGGCGCTTTCGCTTTTTCCGGACCTGAACTTCACGGTAATCCAAGTGTTTTCCGGCGTCTCGAGCCTGGTGATCCACTACCGCGGCGTGGACGACATTTTGGCCGCCGAGATGCTGATCCTCAATTCCGAAGGGCTTATCCAGCGGGTATATTGCCATTATGCAACCTGAGGAGCGCGCCGCAATGTTTTGCCTGGGGAAGGCTCGGGAAGGCGAGGAGTTGGTTCTCATCTCCGGCGGCGTCCCGGGCCCGCCCCGGGGGCTGAAGGGGATCCGGCGGCCTTGGAGGCCGGCCCCTCCTTGTTCTTCCGGCGCTTAGCGGCGGGAAGGAAAGGACCGTGACCCCCGGCCCCGCCCCCGGCATCCCCTGGCCGGGAAGGGCGGCCGTGGCCCGAGGAGAAGGGTTGGACATCACTGCACAGATTCCCTGGCTGGCCCTCCGGGCTATCCCTGGGGTAGGCTTGGTGCTGTTTCAGCGCCTGGTGGCCGCCTTCGGCGATCCGGCGGCGGTGTTTCAGGCCCCGGAGGTGGAGCTGCGGGCGGTCAAGGGGGTTACCCCGGCCATTGCCCATGCCATCCGGAACTTCCGGGATTGGGATCGGCAGGAGGCGGAGCTCGTGGCGCTCCAGGCCCGGGGGGTGCGTCTGGTGACGGCCGATGACCCGGGTTTTCCGGCCCCACTGCTGGAAATCTCCTACCCGCCGCCTTACCTTTTTGTGAAGGGGGAGGCGCGCCTGGGGGCGGGTCCCGCGGTGGCCTTGGTGGGCACCCGGCAGGCCAGTCACTATGGCTTGCGGATGAGCCGGCGACTGGCCCGGGAGCTGGCCCAAGCCGGGGTCACGGTGGTGAGCGGCCTGGCCCGGGGCATTGATACCGCCGCCCATATGGGAGCCCTGGAGGCCGGCGGCCCCACGCTGGCGGTGCTGGGCTGCGGCCTGGATGTGGTCTATCCTCCCGAAAATCAGGAGCTTTACCGGAAAATCCCGACCGCCGGAGCCTTGCTGAGCGAGTTTCCCCTGGGAACGCCCCCGGAGGCCAGAAACTTTCCCATCCGCAACCGCCTCATCAGCGGGTTGGCCCAAGCCGTGGTGGTGGTGGAGGCGGCGGCCAAAAGCGGCACCTACCTCACGGTGCAATATGCCCTGGAGCAAGGGCGGGAGGTGATGGCGGTCCCCGGGCCGGCGGATTCCCCCACCAGCCAGGGGCCTCACCGCCTCATCCAGGAAGGAGCCAAGCTGGTGCGGGAGGTGGGGGACATCCTGGCCGAGCTGTCCGGCGGGGAGGGAGGAGCCGGGGTTGCATCACGCCCGGCGGGGCCGATTTCCTCGCCACCGGCGCCGAGGTGGCCCCGGGTGGATGACCCGCTCCTGCCCCTTTTGGGCGCCGAGCCGCTGCAGCTGGAGGAACTGGTGAGCCGCTCCCGACTGCCGGCTGCGGAGGTGTTGAGCCGTCTGACGCTCCTGGAACTCCAGGGCCTTATCCGGGAACTGCCCGGCAAATGCTATGTCCTGGAACATTAGCGCCCGCCTGATCAAAAACGGGGGTTAGAGGCAACCATGATACTGACCCAGCAGGCGGCGGTGGCCGCCCCCAGGCAGGCTTTGGCACCCGCCCCTGATCCGTTAGGGGGGTTTTTGCCATGACCCTGATTCTGGCCATTCCGGCGGCGGACGGCGTGGTTCTGGCCTCTGACGGGCAGGTGACCACCGGCTTGGTGCGCGCCCCAGGAAAGAAGATCTATCAGGTGGACGGCCGCCTGGCTTGGGCCGCGGCCGGCGAACTGGCGCTTATTCAGCGGGTGGCTGAACGCATCGGGGCCCTGCCCGCCGGGCGGTCTTTGGCAGCCCTCCGGGACGACATCGGCCAGGTGGTGAAGCAGTGCAGCACCGAGCTCATCAACCTGGACTTCCGGGCCAGCTTTTTCGCTCAGGATCCCGACACGCTGCTCAAGCTCCACCCGGCGGACTTCGTCTTTGCAGAATTCGCCGGGACCCCCCGCATTCTCCACATTACCGTGGACGGGGTGCCGGAGTGGGTCCAGGAAGCCCCCTTTGCCTTGGGCTCCGGGGATCTGTTCGCCTATGCCTTGCTGAGGAAATACCAAGGCCGGGACCTCACCCTGACCCGGGCTGCGGTGCTGGCCTATAAAGTGATGGAAGAGGCCATTGCGGTGGATGCCTATGGCCTGGGGCCGCCCATTGATGTCTGGCAGATCGGCGCCGACGGGGTCCGGAGCCTTTCTGAGGGGGAAATTGCGGTCCTGGCCCGGGCGGCGCAAAAGCTTAGGGAGGCAGAGATCCGGCTGCTTTTGGACGGCGGTATCCTGATGGAAGGCCCCGAAGACGATTGAAGCAACGCCCCTGGCTTCGGCCTGAAAAACCTGGCCCACAAGGAGTTCGCGCCCCGGCCCCGCTCTTCTCCGGAGGGATTGCGGGGGAGAAGGCGGAAGGGGCGGGAAATGGGGCTGACGTGGGGCGTGCCGCCCGGATGTGCGCATACCCCATGTGCGGGCCCGCCAAGCATTATTGAGGATTGACCCATACTCTATGGAAAAATCATTACTTATCGTCGAATCGCCCACCAAAGCCAAAACCCTGCAAAAATACCTGGGGAGCGGCTTTGTGGTGCGCTCCAGCAAGGGACACATCCGGGATCTGCCGCAAAACGAGTTGGGGGTGGATCTGGAGCACGGCTTTGAGCCCAAGTACGTGACCATCTTGGGCAAAGCCAAGGTCATCCAGGAATTGAAGAAAGCCGCGGCCGGCATCCGGGACATCTACTTGGGACCGGACCCGGACCGGGAGGGGGAAGCCATCGCCTGGCACATCGCCGAGGCCCTGGGAAATAAGGGGCATCGCTTTCACCGGGTGCTGCTTATGGAACTCACCCAAAAGGGAATCCGGGAGGCCCTGGCCAACCCGGTCCCCCTCAACCAGCACCGCTATGAATCGCAACAGGCCCGCCGGATTTTGGACCGTCTGGTGGGCTACCAGATCAGCCCCCTCCTATGGAGGAAGGTAAAAACGGGTCTGTCCGCGGGGAGGGTGCAGTCGGTGGCGCTGCGCCTGGTGGTGGATCGAGAGCGGGCCATCCAGGCCTTTGTGCCGGAGGAATACTGGTCGCTGACCGCCTGTCTGGCTGCCTCGGCGCCGCCGGCTTTTGAAGCCCGGCTCCTGAAACGGCACGGCAAGGAGCTGCAAATCACCAGCGCCGCCCAAGTGGACGACATCTTGGAAGCCCTGGAAGGAGTTGCCTTCCATGTGTCCAAGGTGGAGAAAAAGCCCCAGCGTCGGCATCCGGCACCCCCCTTTATCACCAGCAGCCTGCAGATGGAGGCCAACCGCAAGCTGCGCTTCCCCCCCAAAAAGACCATGCTTTTGGCCCAGCGTCTCTATGAAGGGGTGGAGCTGGGGGATGAAGGGCCGGTGGGGCTCATCACTTACATGCGCACCGATTCCACCCGGGTGGCCGCCGAGGCCCTGGAGGCGGTGCGCCGGTTCATAGGCGAGACCTTCGGCGCAGCCTACCTCCCCAAAGCACCCCACCGCTATAAAAGCCCCAAAGGAGCGCAGGAGGCCCATGAGGCCATCCGGCCCACCAGCGTCAGCCGTCGTCCCGAAGAACTGAAGGCCTTCCTCAGCAAGGATGAGCTGGCCCTTTACGAGCTCATCTGGCGGCGTTTTGTGGCCAGTCAGATGGCGTCGGCCCTCTACCAAGTCACCACGGTGGATATCAGCGCCGGGGAGTTTCTCTTTCGGGCCACCGCCTCGATCCTGGATTTCCCCGGGTTTTCCGTTCTCTATCAGGAGACTCCGGAAGCCGGTGAAAAAGAACCGGAAGAGAAGCTGCCACCTCTGGCCGCCGGAGATCTATTGGAATTGAAGGATGTGGTCCCCCAGCGCCATTTCACCAAACCGCCGCCTCGCTTTTCCGAGGCCAGCCTCATCCGGGAGCTGGAGGTGCAGGGCATCGGGCGGCCCTCCACCTACGCCACCATCCTCAGTAACCTCCAGGACCGCAACTACGTGGTCAAGGAAAAGTATGGCCTCAGGCCCACGCATCTGGGCATGGTAGTGAGCGACCTTTTGGTGGGAAGCTTCCCGGACATCATGGATCCCAAATTCACCGCCCGCATGGAGAGCGACCTGGACCGCATCGCCGAAGGGGAAATCTCCTGGCGGAAGCTGCTGGGGGAGTTTTATGATCCCTTCCATCGGCAGTTGGGAGCGGCCAAAGCCAACATGCCCGTGGTGAAACGGGTGGAAACGGGGCTTGTCTGTCCCCAGTGCGGGGAGGAGCTGTTCGTGCGCTGGGGCAGGAATGGCGAGTTCCTGGGTTGTTCCGCCTACCCGAAATGCAAATTCACCGCCAACTTTACCCGGGATCCCCAGGGCAACCTCCTGATGTTGGGCAAAGAAGGCGAGGGGGAGGAATTCCCCTGTCCCCAGGCGGACTGTTCCGGCAAACTGGTGAAACGCCGCTCCCGGCGCGGCTTTTTCTATGGCTGCAACCGCTACCCGGATTGCCGCTTCCTGCTGAACAAGGCGCCGTTGCCGCAGCCTTGCCCGGAATGCGATTTCCCCTGGATGGTGAAGAAAGGCAAGAAACTGGTCTGCCCCCGGGAGGCCTGCGGCTACTCTGAGGTTGCCCCCGCTGAGGCGGTAAATGAGTGAGGATGCGTTGGGGGAGCGGGGGAGGGAAGGCCGCCCCAGCACCCGGACCTCCCTGGGTCCGGCTGCTTCCCTTCTCATTGTCGGCGGCGGGTTGGCCGGGGTGGAGGCGGCCTGGCAGGCGGCCCGGCAAGGGGTGCCGGTCAGGCTTTATGAAATGAAGCCCGGCAAGTTTTCCCCGGCCCACCAGTCCCCCCTGTTAGGGGAATTGGTGTGCAGCAATTCGCTGCGCTCCGATGAGGTGGCCACTGCGGTGGGACTCCTCAAGGAGGAAATGCGGCGCCTGGGTTCCCTCATCATGGCGGCGGCTGATGCCACCCGGGTGCCGGCGGGCAAGGCCCTGGCGGTGGACCGGGAGGCTTTTGCCGCCTTCCTTACCCAGGCCTTGGAAGCTGAAGCCCGGGTGAGCATCATTCGGGAGGAGGTCACCGAGTTAGATCCGCAGCGCCCCACCGTAATAGCCGCCGGCCCTCTGGCTTCCGATGGATTGGCAGCGGCCTTGGGCCGCCTGGCCGGCAGCCGCCACCTGCATTTTTATGACGCCATCGCGCCCATCGTCACCGCCGAATCCCTGGACTTCCGCAAGATCTTCCGGGCCTCCCGCTGGGGGGCAGGGGAGGATTATCTAAACTGTCCCCTGAGCGAAGCGGAGTATGCCGCCTTCTACCAGGCCCTCCTCACCGCCGAGCAGGTCCCCTTAAAAGACTTTGAGGAGGTCCGGTATTTTGAGGGCTGCCTGCCCTTGGAAGTCATGGCCGCCCGGGGCTATCTGACGTTGGTGCATGGGCCCCTGAAACCGGTGGGTCTCGTGGATCCCCGGACCGGGCGGCAACCCTTTGCGGTGGTGCAGCTCCGGTCCGAAAACCGGGAGGGCACCCTCTACAACTTGGTGGGGTTTCAGACCAAGCTCACCCACTCCGCCCAAAAGCGGGTGTTCCGCCTCATCCCCGGGTTGGAGCGGGCCGAGTTCGTCCGCTTGGGTTCCATTCACCGCAATACCTTTCTTCGGGCGCCGGAGCTTCTGACACCTTATCTGAATTTCCGAACCCACCCCGATCTCTTTTTGGCCGGCCAGCTTACCGGGGTGGAGGGCTACGTGGAGTCCGCCGCCATGGGGCTGCTGGCCGGTCTGAACGCCGCCCGTCTGGTTTTGGGCCGCCCTCTGGTCACCCCGCCCCGGGCCACGGCTCTGGGAGCCCTGGTCAGCCACCTCACCAACACCGCCTGCAAAGACTTCCAGCCCATGAACGTCAATTTTGGCCTCTTTCCGCCCTTGGCCCGGCGCCTGCCCAAAAAAGACCGGGGCGCCGCCTACGCCGCCCGGGCCTTGCGGGAGCTGCAGGCATGGCTGGGCGAGTTGGCGGCGGAAACCCCCGCCTGAGGGGCGAAGGGCCCGATCCGCCTCCTCCTGCCCGGTTGTGCGTGGCCTTGCGGACCGGAGTTAGTGACGCCCGTTTCCAGACAGGAGCAGGCGAAGGCGGGAAAACAGGGGAAATGGCCCGCCGTCCGGTTTTGCCTCAATACAATCGGCTCAGCAGCCGGCCGTGGCGATACAGGGAGATGAAGCCGTCCTGAGAAATGGCCAACCCCAGGACGTTGGGATAGCAGGCGGTGAACTCCCGGGTCACCTGATGGCGCATGCCGCTCCCCAAATCGTCCCGCTCCACCGGCAGGGGCGGGGCCACGGCTTTGAGCCGGGTGCGGAACTGCACCACTTCCAGGCGATGGTTGAACACCAACGCCCCGTCGGACTTGGAAAGTCCCAGGAAGTGCGGCAGCCACTGGGGGGCCAACGGGGTGGGCGGGGTAACTCGCACCTGGTTTTCCATGGGCAGGTTCGGGTCCGCCAATTGTTCATCGGTCAGTCCCAAGAGCAGGATGGCCCCGTGGCCGCTGCGCCGGATCATTTCCAGAAGCTTCTTTAGCACCGGCAACGGGTGGGAAATCGAGGTCGCCGGACAAACCTCCGCCAGCTGGCTTTCCAGACGCTGCCAGAATATGTCCTGGAACAGCGGAATATGGAGATGGCCATGGCGATACTCCAACACCACCAAAGGAATATGGGTGCTGTGCCGCCCCTTGAGGGGAATCCAGAGGTTGATGCGCCCTCGGGAGGAAATGGTGGCCAGGGGGAAGGCCGAGCGCCAAGCCCGGGTGGAGGCCAGCTGGCGGTACACGCCCTGATCCAAGTGCAGCAAGCCCACGATACGGCGGCCGTGCAAGGCCAGAAAGGTGCTGCGGCCATTGGCGTTCAGCAGAAACTGTTTGAAGGCCTGGAGCCCGTCCTCCAAGGCCACTTGGTGGCGTTCGTCATACAACAGCAGCGTGGACCAGCGTCTCCGATAAAATTCCAGCGGCTGAAAGGCGGGCAGAAACGCAAAGCCGGTATAAAGACGTTCCCCCTCCACGGAGTAATAGAGGAGGCGCTTGAACAGGCGCCAAGCGTTGACCAGGGCCTCTTCCTGGAGGCCTCCCGGGAGTTCGCAGCGCCTGAGGTCAGCGCCGGTGTGGAGCATGGAGCCGATGTACGGGTTGTCCTGGGCATCCAGCTTGATGGTGGCACAGGGCACCGCCTCCAGGCTCTGAAGATAGCCGGCCACCACCATTTCTTCCAGCGAGTAAGGGGTATAGGGTAAGAGGCCGGGGCGGGCCTCCGGGGAGAGGGAAAGGTGCTGGAGAATCAGGCGGCCAAAAAGAATGCTGAGAAAGCGGATGTGAAAGGGGGACAGCAAAAAGGTGGTGTGGGGGGTGTAGAGGCGCAGATCCAGATTCAAGAAGGGGGATTGCAACCGGATGAGGTGGGAGAGCCCCTCCCAGTCCCGGGAAACCAGGTTGGGAAAGATGGTGGCCTTGAGTTCCACCAACTGCCGCCGGAAGTACAGACGCAGGCAGGGGAAAAGCTCCAAGCCCTGGGCTTGGGCCGGCACCGCCAGATGCGGGGTGTCGTGCCATTCCATGTAGCAAGAGGTAACGTCTTGCAGGAGCCGCAGTACTTCGCTGGCCTCCACCAGGGTTTGCAGGCGCTTCCGAAAGGCTCTCTCCGCAGCGCTGGTTTTGGTCATGAAGGTTTACCTATGCGCAGGGGCTGCGAGCAGCCACGCAAGCCCGGGAGATAGCTGCGGTTCAGGAGACCGGGGCCAACCAGGACCCAGGCTGCGGGCGCGGGGGACAGTTGTTCGGGCCTGGACGAATTTCCGCCCCCGTGGAATTCCTTGCCGCGCGGCAACGGTGTTTGGGGCGCGGCCCCTCCATGACAAAGAATTAATCATTTCACCCCTTTTTTGTAAAGGCTTTCATGCTCCTCGCTCCTTCCCGGGGGAGCACCTCCTGGCAAGCTGTCCAGGGGGCCTCCTGGTTGCGGGGGAAGTGCAGGCCAACGAGAGGCCGCAGAGACCCGGACAAGGGGGCAGGCCGCCAAGGATGGCGGTTCCTGGGAAACGCGTCGCCTGCCTGCCGCGCACCCTCTCCAGGGCTGGCTCGTGCGCGGCGCCGCGCCGTCCGGTTTCCAGGCGCCGTTCTCTTATGTCTGGCCGAGGCCCCGGGCAGCAAAAAAGGCTTGCACGCTCTGGGCCTGGAGGCGGGCGGCGCCGGCCAGGGCGGGCCAGTCTATGGTGAGCAACTGCCGGTCTTTCAGAAGCCAGCGACCCCCAACCATGACGTGGCTGACATCGGCGGGGCCGGCGGCATACACCAGGTGGGAAAAGGGGTTGTGCAAGGGGGTCAGATGGGGCTTTCTTAGGTCCACCAGGATGAGGTCCGCGGCCTGCCCCGGGCACAGCATGCCCACCAGGCCCCCAAGACCCAGTACTTTGGCTCCCTCGCGGGTCGCCAGGGCCACGGCTTGGGGGGCAGCAAGGACGGTGGGGTCGCCCGCCGTCACCTTGTGCAGGCGCGCTGCCAAGGCCATTTCACTCCAGAGATCCAAGCGGTTGTTGGAGGCGGCCCCGTCGGTGCCCAGTCCCACCGTAACCCCGCGGGCCAAAAGGCCGGGCACCGGCGCCACCCCGGTGGCCAGCTTGCAGTTGCTGTGGGGACAGTGGCTCACCTTAACCCCCCGGGCGGCCAGGAGGTCCATCTCCTCCGGCTCCAACCACACCGCATGTACGGCCACCGTGGCTTCATCCAGGACTCCCAAGCGGTCCAGGTAGCGGGTGGGGGACAGGCCGTGGCGAGCCGTAACTTCTGCCACCTCCTCCCGAGTCTCCGCCAGGTGAATGAAGTAGGGGAGCCCCCGGGCCCGGGTGAGTTCTTTGGCCTTCTTTAAGGTGTCTGGTGTGCAGGTGTAGGGGGAGTGGCAGAAGAGGGTGGAGGTGAGGAGGTTGCCGGGGAAGCTGCCCCCGGAGTCCATGAAGTCCGCCGCCGCGGCCAGATTCTGCCGGGGGTCGGGAACTCCCGGGGCGGGAAAGTCCACCACCCCCTGAGCCACCACCGCCCGCAGACCCGCTTCGGCAAAGGCCCGGCGCACCCCGCTGGCAAAGAAGTAGCCGTCAGCCACGCAGGTGACGCCCCCCCGGATAAGCTCCGCGGCGGCCAAAAGGGCCCCCGCATAGGCCCGCTCTTCCGTGAGCCAGGAAGCTTCGGCGGGGAAGATGACCCGGGTGAGCCAACGGTGCAGAGCCAAATCGTCGGCCAGCCCCCGGAACCAGACCATGGGGGCGTGGCAGTGGGTGTTGATCAGCCCCGGCAATATGAGTTTCCCGGACGCGTCCAGATACTCCCGGGCCGGGGGGAGGGTGCCGTCAGGGGGGAGCTCCCCCAAGGCCGCGAGGCGGTCCCCTGAAACCGCCACATAGCCGGGGAAGAGCGGGCCGACACCGGGCTCCATGGTCAAAACCAGGGCGTGGTGCACGCACAGGTCGAAGGACAGGGCAGGCGAGGGGCTGTGCACGGGGTTTGGTAATTTCGGTCAAGGGCGCGGCGTGGGCAATCCGGAACAGGAAGAACAGGCCGCCCATCAGGGGAAGAGGGCGAGGTTCCCGGGTTTCCCCTAGACGTTTTTCCTCAGCGGCTGATGTCCACCGGCGCGCCGCTGCGTTCCTCCACCGCCTGGAGGAAGCGGGTCCAGTTGATTTTGGTCCCCAGTCCCCTGGCCTCCACCTTGTGCAAGGCGTACAGGAACATATCCGGGACCTTGAAGTAGATGTCTTCGTGCACCTCGGTGAAGATGCGGCCTTGGCGAAAGCCGAACTTCACCGGCTCATAGATGACCTCCACGGTGGTGCCCACCGGGGTGAGCTCGTAGAGCTCCTTGATGTCCTCAGGGTAGTGGCGCATGCAACCGTGGCTCACCAACCGGCCCACCCCCATGGGCGCGTGGGTGCCGTGCAGACCGTAGGTGCCCAGCCCCAGCCAGTGGGAGCCCACCGGGTTGTCCTCACCGGGCGGCAGGAAGGAGGTGCCATATTTCCATCTGAGGCTGGCAGGGATGCGCCAACCGGGGTTTTCCGCCTTGTTCTGCACCCGAAACCGGCGGCCGATGGGGGTTTTGTAATCCAGGACGCCCACCCCGATGGGATAGGTGCGCACCACCCCCTGGCCGGGGAAAAAGCGATAGCCCCTGAGTTCCGCGACATTGATGAGATAGCCGGGCGGATTGGGGTGCTCGGGCACGATCCAGCGGGTGGGGATGACGATCTCCTGGTCCCAAGGGAGGTAAAAATGGTCCAAATTGCGGTGGAAACGGGCCAATTCCCAAAAGCCCAGATCGTATTTCCGGGCGATGTCATACATATTCTCATAGCGCACCAGCCTGTGGCGCTGAAACTCACCCACCACTGTAAGCGCCTCGGCGTCGGCGGGGCTGCGGGGTGGCCGGTAGGGAAAAGGGCCGGCTGCCTGAGCCGGCGGTCCCCAGAAAAGGACCAGTCCGAGGAGCAGGGCGGAAATTTTCAAGAAGGTTGACATGGAAGGTATTTTATATGAAAACTACCACTAACGGAAGGCAAAGGCCGATCCCCGCCATGATCCTGGATGCCCACAGTCACGCCTTTCCCCCCGAGGTCTGCCGTCGGCGGGAGGATTTCTTTGCCGATGAGCCGGCCTTCCGTCTGCTCTACGGCAACCCCAAGGCCCGCCTGGTTGACCCCGAGGAGCTGGTGGCGGCGCTGGATGAGGACGGGGTGGCCAAGGCCGTGATGATGGGGTTTCCGTGGCGTCGGGAAGCCATGTGGCGGCGCCAGCACGAAGTGCTGCTGGATGCCATGCGGCGTTGGCCGGAGAGGCTCATCGCCTTTTGCACCGTAAATCCCCTGGAATCCGGGGCGGTCCGGGAAGTGGAACGCTGCCTGGCGGCCGGCTTCCGAGGGGTAGGTGAACTGGCTTGGTACGCCGACGATCCCGGGGACGACCTGGAGGCGGCGCTGCTTCCCATTGCCGAACTCTGTGGGCACTACCAGGTACCCTTGGTGGTTCATGTAAACGATCCCTTAGACATCGGTCATGCCTACCCCGGCAAGGCCTCGGTGTCCCTTCCAGCCCTTTACCGCTGCCTCAAGCAGTCCCAGGAGGTTACGTGGATCTTGGCCCACTGGGGCGGCGGCCTGCCCTTTTACGGCCTGTGCCAAAAAGGAACCCCGGAGGTCTTCCGGCGAGTGTTTTTTGACACCGCAGCCTCCCCCTACCTGTATCGGTCTGCCATCTACCGGGCCGCCTGCGACTTGGTGGGTCCGGAAAAGATCCTCTTCGGGAGCGACTTCCCCTTGCTGAGGGTCAAGCGTTACCTCAAGGACCTGGAAGAGGCCGCCTTGCCGCCAGATTGGCAGGATATGATCCTGGGCCGCAATCTGGCCGGGATTTTAGGGATATAACTTTTTGGGGGCCCGTAAGGGGCGGGTTCCGCTTCTTAGCCTCTGCCATACGGGTTTGGCACCAAGAGGGGGGAGGCGGAAATACCGCTCCCGAGTCTTTGCCTCGCCCCCCTGCAACTTCCAGAAAGGAAAACGGATTTGTATCGGATTGCCGATGTATTGGTCATGGGGTCCGGGTTGGCAGGGCTGGGGTACGCCCTGAAAGTGGCGGATTTCGCCACGGTGAATCTCATCACCAAGCGGGAGATCAGCGAGACCTCCACCCGCATGGCCCAAGGGGGCATTGCGGCGGTGCTGGGGGCGGACGACCGCTTTGAGTTTCATATTCAGGACACCCTCACCACGGGCGAGGGTCTGAGCCACCCGGAAATTGTAGAACTGGTGGTGCGTCAAGGGCCGGCCTGCATTCAAGAGCTGGTCTCTTTGGGGGCTCAATTCGATACGGGTACTGACAACCACTTCGATCTGGGTCGCGAAGGCGGGCACTCCCATCGGCGCATCATCCATGCCCACGACATGACCGGAGCCGAGGTGGAGCGCATCCTGGTGGAGAAGGTTCTGGCCCACCCCAATATCAAGGTCTATGAGCACCACATGGGGGTGAATCTCATCACCGAAGAGCGGGTGGTGCGCCGGGGCACTTCGGTGGTAAACCGGGAGGCCACCTGCCTAGGCGCGTATGTCCTCAATTGCAAGACCGGGGAAGTGGACACCTTTCTGGCCGCCATGACCCTCTTGGCCACCGGCGGGGCCGGCAAGGTGTATCTCTACACCAGCAATCCTGACATCGCCACCGGGGACGGGGTGGCCATGGCCTACCGAGCCGGGGCGGTCATCGGCAATATGGAATTTGTGCAATTCCACCCCACCTGCCTGTACCACCCGGCGGCCAAAAATTTCCTCATTTCCGAGGCCCTGCGGGGGGAAGGGGCGGTGCTGCGGGACCACAGCGGCCGGGCCTTTATGGCAGACTACCACCCCTTAAAGGATCTGGCCCCCCGGGACACGGTGGCCCAGGCCATTGACTCCGAGCTGAAAAAAAGCGGCGCCGAATGCGTCTATCTGGACATCAGCCACCGGCCGGCGGATTTCATCATCAGCCGCTTTCCCAACATCCACCAGAAATGTCTGGAGTTCGGCTTTGACATGACCAAGGAACCCATCCCGGTGGTGCCGGCGGCCCATTATATGTGCGGCGGGGTGGTGGTGGACGCCTGGGGGCGGACCTCCATCAGCAACCTGTTCGCGGTGGGAGAGGTGAGCATGACCGGACTGCATGGTGCCAACCGGCTGGCCAGCAATTCCCTGCTGGAAGCCCTGGTGTTCTCCAAGCAGGCCGCCATGGCCACCCGGGAGGCCCTGCCCCAGACGCCCATCCCCAGCGTGGCGGCGGTGCCTGAATGGAATCCCGGGGGCGCCACCGACAGCGATGAAGCCGTGGTGGTGTCCCACAACTGGGATGAAATCCGCCGCATGATGTGGAATTACGTGGGTATCGTGCGCAGCGACCGCCGGCTGGCCCGGGCCCAGCACCGCATCGACCTCATTAAGCAGGAGATCAACGAGTACTATTGGAATTTTTTGATCACCAGCGACCTGTTGGAGCTCAGGAATATTGCCACGGTGGCCGATTTAATTATCCGCATGGCCTTGAGCCGCAAGGAGAGCCGGGGCCTGCATTTCACCCGGGATTATCCCCGGCGGGATGACGTCAACTTCAAACGGGACACCCTGATGACGGCAGAAGGCTTGCTCTGATGGCCGGGGAAAAAATCCTGGTGGTGGATGACGACCCTGTCATCCTCGGAGTGCTGAGCCGGTTTTTCCGGCAGCGGGGCTATGAAGTGACCGCCACCGGCACCGGCCGGGAGGCTCTGGAATGCCTGGGGGATGGCCAGCTTTCCCTGGCCATTCTGGACCTCAACCTGCCGGACGCCTCTGGGTTGGATCTCCTGCGCTCCGTAAAAACCGCCTCTCCGGATACCGAGGTCATCCTGTTCACCGGCTTGGCCGAGCTGGACAGCGCGGTGGCCGCCCTGCGCCTGGGAGCCTATGACTATTTGGTGAAGGCCGACTTAAAGCTGCCGGAGTTGCTGGCGGTGGTGGAGCGGGCCCTGGACCGCCGGGGACTGTCGCTGGCCAATCGGCAGTTGCTGGAAGAACTGCGCCAGGCCCAGAACGAGCTGGCCAGGCGCCGGGCCGCGGAGTTAACCCAGATCCGGCGGATCGGAGAACGGCTGGCTCGCCCCCAAACCGTGACGGACCTGGCCCAGGGGCTGGCGGGCCTTATCTGGGAGAGCCTGCCCCTGGCCTTTCTAGGTCTGGCCTTGGCCGGCTCCCGAGGAGAGATACTCTGCCAGGTGGAATATGCGGCCCCTGATCAACCCTCCTTTGCGCACCATGATTTTGCCACCTGGTTTTTGAAGGGACTGCGGCGCCGGGGCGGCTGGTCCGCTAAGCCTCCTCGGCCGCTGCCGGAAGGGCAGGCCGTTTTTTGGGGGAACCTGACTGCCGGAGTGGTCAAGGGCGTGGCGGCGGCTGCCCGCCCGGAGCCCTTCCCGCCGGAAGAAACCGAACTCCTGCGGATTTTTCTCCTGCAGGGAGAGGCCGCCCTCAATAACCTCCTGCTTTTCGAAGAGGTGAAAAGCCTGGCCATTCGGGATGGCCTAACCGGATTATACAACTACCGCTATTTCTGGGAGATGCTGAACCAGCAGGTGGGGCAGAGCCGCCGCTACGGCTGGCCTTTGTCCCTGCTTTTTCTTGATCTGGATGATTTTAAAGGGGTGAACGACAGCTGGGGGCACCAGGTGGGGGATGAGGTCCTCAAGGCGGTGGCCGCCTTTCTCCAGCAGGAGGTGCGTCAGGCGGACCTCCTGTGCCGCTATGGGGGGGAGGAGTTTGTGATCCTCTTGCCCCAGACGACTCCGGAACAGGCCCTGGTCATGGCGGAGCGCCTGCGGGCCGGCATCGCCGATCTGCCCCTGGACTTGTCGGGCCGGGAGCTCAGGGTAACGGTGAGTATCGGGGTGGCGGGGTTGGCGGAAGGGGCCGACGGCGCCGCTTTGGTGAACGCGGCAGATCGGGCGATGTACCGGGCCAAACAGGCGGGCAAAAACCGGGTCTGCGGCTCCTGATCCCGGGTTCCCTTCTCCCCGGCGCCCCCTTCACCCCTCCCATGGAGCTCCGCTCAACCCGCCGGCCAGCCCTGGAACGCCCGCCGAGCGTCATGCCCATTAAGGAATTACCTCCAGCACTTGGTAGCCTTCCTGCTTCAGGGCCTCCACAATGGGTTTCAGATCGCATTTCTGCAAGCGGAAGACGTGGCGGCGACGCCTGCCTTTGGTGGGCCCCAGGGCGATGTTGATGATTTTGCCGCCGGCTTTCTCCACCAGGGCGGAAGCTTTCTCCAGGACGGCGGGATCTTTGTCCAGCAGCACATCCAGCCGGGAACTGCTGCGTAAAAGACCCAACATGGAGAGGAAGGCCGCCAGCAGGTCAAGCGTGGTGATAACTCCCACCAGCTGGTCCTGTTCCATGACCGGCATGCCCCCGATCTTGTGCTCATACATCAGCCGGGCTGCCTCCTCCACGCTGGTGTCCGGGGAGACGGTAATGGGCGCCTCGATCATCACGTCGCCTACGGTGATCACTTCCAACATGGAGGCCAGCAACACCTCCCGCAGGAGCCGGGAGGTGATCCAGCCCACCATCTGACCGCCCTTCATGACCGGCAAATGCCGGATGTTGTGCTCCTGCATAATTTTCAGCGCCTGGCCTACCCGCTTTTCCGGCGTAATGGTGACCGGGTTTTTATGCATGATCTGGCCCACCCGCATGGCCGCCCTCCCGTACAAGAAACTGGTACCAGCCTAAAATAACGAGGCGGAAATTTCCAGGAAATTTCCGCCTCGGGATCAGATGATGGCCCAGGTCGGGATTGGGGGAAAGGCAGGGGGCCTCGGGGGGCGGGCCTCCCCCGGCCATCTGCTTCAGTTCGTAGCCAAGACGCTCTGCATGGTGGCCACCAGGTGTTCGGCCTCCCCGATATAAGTGGACATATTGGCCCGATGATTGGCCAGGATGCCGTCTTTGGCGCTGTTGGTGATAAGCCAGGGAGACAGGTGGGTGCCGCTGTGCAGGGCGTGAATGGCGTCGTCCATGAGTTTATGGGTGTTTTTCTTTAGCAGTTCCGGGGCGAAATCTTCTTTCACGGCCTCCAGCATCTGTGACATCCCCAAGGCCACCCCCTGGGAGAAGTAAAAGTAGTCGTCCGCCTGGGTCCATCTTACCGGGCTGCCGTCGGCTTCCGCGTCCTTGATGAGGTTGTGATAGGCGCTCCCCAGGATGTCCTTGTAGGTGGCCATCAGGGCGATGAGGTTGTCCACCCGGGCGTAAAAGCGGCTGCGGCCTCTTTTCAAATCTTCCACATAGATGGCCAGGTCCTGGATGGCCTCCCGGTATTTGCCGGAAGCGGAGGGGAACCAGTATTTGTCAGGGCTCACCATGAGAAAGTTCATGGCTTCGTTGACTTGGGGGTTGTATGCCTCGGTGATGGCGAAGCGGGTAAGGTTTTCGTTGAGCACGATGATGGTGCGCCGGGCGACCTCCAAAACCCCCAATTGCAGGTTGTTCACGTTGTCGGTGAAACCCACCTTGCCGAATAGGATGGTGTTGGGGCGCCAGCCGAAGAAGCGTCGGTTGACTTCATCATCAATGATTTTGATGAGGGTTTGGGTGAACACCACCCCCCTCACCAGGGGCTTGGGAGCGGCGGGAGCGAGGGGCGGCAAAGGGGGAGGCGGCGGGGCTGGCGCCACTTCCTTCAGCGGCTCAGCCGGTTTGGGCTCCTCCGCCGAACCCCCGGGCGTTGGGGCGGCCGGCTCAGCGGGGGCCGAGACCGTCGGCATCTCGGCGAGAGGTGAGGACGTTATCCCCCGCCAGCGTCCATGGACAAAGAGGACGGCCAAAAATACCACGATCACCAACGCGATGACCAGAAAGCGATGGGTCAACAGGGAGATAAGCCAGGAAGGCCGCGGTGGTTGCGGCGGCAGCGGCGCAGGCATGTCGGCGCTCATTGGGTGCGAGGCTCCTGTGCGGATGTGGCGGCGTGGGGCTCATGCAAGATCTCAGCCGCAAAGACAAAAATCTTCGTTTGCGGGTCCTGCCAGGCATGGGGAGGCAGGCCGGCTTTGTTGCAGGTTTGCTCCAGAAAGGTGGTGCGGTCCCAGCGGTATTCGGTGGCCACTTGGGGCAGGAGCAACCCCCGGGCCGCACCCCGCTCCACATAGAGGCCGTGTTTGCCCACCTCGATCTCCTCCACGTTGGTCACCGGGCGCATGGGAGTGAGGAGGGAGATCTCCAGTTCCAAGTCCGCCAATTCCTCGGCCCGCAGTGGCGGGAAGCGGGGATCCTGAAAGGCGGCGGCCACCGCCATGTCCTGCACCGCCTGGGCCAGCGGTTTGACGGCTTCCAGATAGCCGATGCAACCCCGAAGACGCCCACGGCAGGTTAAAGTCACAAACACGCCCCGGGGCTCCTTGAGCTCGGGCGGCAACTCCGGGGGCAGTTTGGCGGGCCGGCCCTGAAGGTGAGCAGTAATGCCTTCCCGGGCAATCTGAAAGAGCAAACGCTGGTGGGCCGCCGACAGCGGCATGGGTGCAGCTCCTCCCACGGCGGGCAGGAAAACCGTGCACAGCAGCAGGGACAGGGCCAAGGAGGCCAAAGCTGACATGAAGTGGGGCTCCGCCCGCCCTCCGTGATAAATTCCCCCTCATTTAATCAGATTTCCGCCGCCTGTCAATGGCTTGCCGCTCCCTGGGCGGGCGGTGGGCCGGGCAAGTTACTTGCATCGCCGGCACGTTATGGTTAAATTTTAACAATCCCGCGGGTATGTTCCCGGCGGCCACAATCCAACCCGCGCCCAGCCACCGAGACCCCAACGGCATGCAAACCTATCCGATTTTCGCCATTGTCACCGGCAGACCCGTCCTCGTAGTGGGAGGCGGGGCAGTGGGAGAGCGCAAGGTCCAGGACCTGGTGGCGGCTGGCGCCCGGGTGACGGTGGTGAGCCGGGAGTTCACCCCCGCTTTGCGGGAAATGGCGGCCCAAGGGATCATTGTCGCGCTGGCCGGGGATTTCCAGCCCGCCCAGGTGACGGGCATGGCCCTGGTGGTGGGGGCCACCGACGACCCGGAGGTCAACGCGGCGGTGAGCCGGGCCGCCCAGGAGGCCAACATCTGGGTGAATATCGTGGACGCTCCGGAGCTGTGCACCTTTATTGTGCCGGCCCAGGTGAAGCGGGGCGACCTCACCCTGGCCGTGAGCACCGGCGGGGCCAGCCCGGCCTTGGCCCGTCGGCTCCGGGAAACTCTGGAGCGTGCTTTCGGCCCGGAATACGGACCTTATCTGGACCTTTTGCGGGCGGTGCGGGAACGGCTCCTGGCGGTGCGCCGGGGACATCCCGGGAATGCCGCTCTGTTCCTAAGGTTGGTGGACAGCCCCCTCAAAGAAGCGGTGGCCCACAGGGATGCGCAGGCGGTCATGGACCTCCTGAAAGGGGTGGTGGGAGTCTGGCTCCCCGAGAAGGAATTGGAGGAGCTGACCGCCTCGATTCTGGGCGGGGCAGGCTGAAGAAAGAAAATGGTCGGGGGCCACGGTGGTGAGACCCCGGCCTTCTTTCTTCCCCCGGGCCATTCAGCGGCAGGCGGCAGAAGGTGTGGGCAGATCGGGGCGCAAGGTTTCCCCGGCCCACCCCCAAAGGAAAATTAATGGCCAATGTTTTGCTCCTCATCACGCTCTTGGCCTATTTCGGCGCCACGGCCATGTGTTTGGCCTATGTGTTTTCCCAGCGGGAGGTATTCTGCCGCCTGGGCGTGTGGTGGGTAGGCGCCGGTTGGATCGCCCAGACCGGGGAGATCCTCCGACAGACGATGGCCGCCGGCCATTTGCCCGTGGCCAGCCTGGGGGAGGCCCTGCTGGTGTTCAGTTGGACCTTGGCGGCCGCCTTCCTCCTCCTCACCTGGCGGGTGCCCATCAAGGTCTTGGGAGCTTTGGCGGCGCCGTTGCTGGCCCTCATGGTCTCCGCCGCCCTTATTTTGCCGGCCCGCCAAGGGCAGGTGTCTCCCCTGCTCCAGGGCTTCTGGCTGCACCTGCACGTTCTGTTCGCCTTCCTGGGGAATGCCGCCCTCACTCTGGCCGGGCTGGGGGGGATTTTGTATCTGATTCAGGAGCGCCAGTTGAAGGCCAAAAAGTTCGGCTTTTTTTACCGGCGGCTGCCGTCCCTGACCCAGTTGGATGCCTTGAACTACTGGTGCCTGACCCTGGGGTTTCCCCTCCTGACCCTGGGGATCATTACCGGCTCGCTGTACGCCCAGTTCACGCTGGGCCGATTTTTCGGCTGGGACCCCAAGGAGGTCCTTACCCTGGTGGCCTGGGTGATTTACGCGGTGCTGCTGCACGAGCGTCTGACCGTGGGCTGGCGGGGCCGGCGGGCGGCGCTATTGGCCATCGGTGGATTGGGAGTACTTGTAATCACCTTTTTGGGAGCCAGTCTGTGGTTCTCCGGCTACCATAGTTTCAGGAGTTTCGTCACGCCATGAACCTGGTGCTGCTGGGAGTGAACCACAAAACCGCTTCGGTGGAGCTGCGGGAGCGGCTCTGCAGCCTGTTCCCGGAGCCGAGGGCGGCGTATGGGCGCCTCAAGGCCTTGCCGGAGGTGGGCGAAGTGTTGTACCTCAACACCTGCAACCGGGTGGAGGTCTTGGCGGTGGTTCCGGAGGTGGGCGAAGTGTTGTACCTCAACACCTGCAACCGGGTGGAGGTCTTGGCGGTGGTTCCGGAGCTGGGAACCGGGGTTGCCCGCCTGCGGGAGTTTCTCGCCGACCACCCCGAAGTTTCCCCGGCCGAGCTGGACCGCTCCCTCTACGTGTTTTCCAACGAGGAGGCGGTGCGCCACTTGTTTCGGGTGGCCGCCAGCCTGGACGCCATGGTGGTGGGGGAGCCCCAGATCCTGGGGCAGGTGAAGGCGGCCTACCGCCAAGGCACGGAATGCGACGCCACCGGGCCCATTTTAAATCGCCTTTTGCACAAAACCTTTTCCGTGGCCAAAAAGGTGCGCACTGAAACCGGCATCGGCGACCACGCGGTGAGCGTCAGCTACGCGGCAGTGAGTCTGGGAAAGAAAATCTTCGGCGAACTCACCGGCCGGTCGGCGCTGCTCATCGGCGCCGGCGAAATGGGAGAGCTGGCCCTGGAGCACCTGCGACGTCAGGGGGTGGCCGACATCGTCATCGCCAACCGCACCCTAAGCCGGGCGGTGCGCCTGGCGGAACGCTTCGGCGGCCGGGCGGTCTCATTGGAGGAGCTCCCCGAGCAGCTCCTGGGCTGCGATATCCTCATCAGCTCCACGGGGGCCGGCCAGTTTCTTCTCACCCAGGAGCAGGTCAAAGCAGCCATGCGCCGCCGGCGCCAACGGCCGCTGTTTCTCATCGACATCGCCGTGCCCCGGGACCTGGACCCCCGCATCAACGACCTGGAAAACGTCTATCTATACAATATCGACGATCTGAAGGAAGTGGTGGAAGCCAATGTGGCCCGGCGGCAGGAGGCGGCCGCGCAAGCCGAACGGCTGGTGGCGGCCGAGACCCTGAAGTTCATGGAATGGCTCAAGACCCTGGGGGTGTTCCCCACCATTATCGCCTTGAAGGAAAAGGCGCGGGCCATTTGCCAGCAGGAGATCAAAAAGACCCTGTCCCACTGGGGGCCCCTCTCCCCGGAGCACACCCAGGCCCTGGAGGTGCTCACCCGCTCGGTGGCCGACAAACTCCTGCATGACCCCATCATCTTTTTGAAGCGGCATCACCACAGCCGTCGGGCGGCCGCCGAGGTAAACCTGGTGCGGCGCCTCTTCAACCTGGATCCCGAGCCGGAGGAGGCCGTCGCCCCGGAGCGCCAGGCCAAGGCGGACTGAGGCACGGGGCCGCCGCCTATTGACGCGTTCGGTGGCCGGGGGTAAGGTAAGTTATAGGGAGGCAAGGGAGGGGCGGCGACCTTTCAAGCCCGCCCACCAGCCTTCCCCTGCAAAGGGGATGGCCAGGAGGCGGCCAAGGCTTGCCATCCCGGGGGATCACACCCCTTCAGCGCCGCCGTGGTGGGGTATTCCATGTCAAAGATTATTGATATCGAAAAGCGCTTAAAACAGGAGCAGAAGAAAAAGCTCACCGTGGAACGGGCCAAAAAAGTGGAAGCGGTGCGCAAGATCCTCCAGTGCACCCGCTGTTTGTCCCGCTGCGTCAAATGCGGCCTTCACTTCGAGACCCAGCAGATGTACAAGCGCTACGAGGGCTTCCGCTTTTGTGCCAGCTGCCAGGAGGAATATGAGGAGTTTCTGCGCCTTCAGCAAACGGGAGGGGACACCCGATACTACTGGCACAACCGGCAATGGGTCCGCACCTGGCAGACCTGGCTGGATTATCAGGCGGCCTTGAAAGACTACGGGGAGTCACCGGAATTTCTGGACCTTGTGCGGGAAGTGGAGGGAGAAGGGTAAGGGGGGCAAACCGGGAGAGGGCCCCGTAGACGGCCTTGCCCTCTCCGCAGCCGGATTATTTGCCCATTTCCCCCAGCCGATAGGCGTGCTGCAAAATCTCCATGGCAAAGTCAAAGGCGGCCTTGCTCTCCATGGTAAACTCGAAATGCGTCACCGAACCGGTATAGAGCATGATCTTGAGGACGCCCTCAGGTTTTTGGGCGACGGCGATCTCCCCTTTGGGGTCTAGGGTTTTGAAGGTGCGATGGACCATGTCATCCCTCCAGAGCGAGAAAGTATCCTGAGTGTTCCACCTTAACCAACTTTCCCCGAAAATTCAACTCCGAATCACGTTCCATGGCATTTCCATCCCGGGACTATGACCTCATCGTGGTGGGGGCCGGCCATGCCGGCTGTGAGGGGGCCCTGGCGGCGGTGCGCCTGGGGCTGAAAGTCCTTTTGTGTAATCTGAACCTGGACACCATGGCCCATATGGCCTGCAACCCAGCGGTGGGAGGGCTGGCCAAAGGCCATCTGGTGAAGGAGATCGATGCCTTGGGCGGGGTCATGGGGTGGCTGGCGGACCGCACCGGGGTCCAGTTCCGGACGCTCAACCTCTCCAAGGGGCCGGCTGTCAGGGGCACCCGGGTGCAGTGCGACAAACAAGCCTACCGGCTGGCCATGAAAGCCTGGCTGGAGGCGCAACCCCGGCTGCACCTCCGGGAGGCCACCGTGGCCCGCCTCCTCATCGAAGACGGCCGGGTGGTGGGGGCGGTGGACACCTGCGGGCTAGATTATCGGGCCAGGGCGGTGCTCATCACCACCGGCACCTTCCTGAACGGCCTCATTCACATCGGCCCCACCAAAATTCCCGCGGGACGGGCCGGGGAGTTCCCCGCCACCGACCTGGCGCTCCACCTGAAGGAGCTGGGCTTCCGTCTGGGCCGCATGAAAACCGGCACACCCCCCCGTCTGAGAGCCTCCAGCATTGACTTCTCCAGCTTGGGCACCCTGGCTGGCGACCCCCATCCCCGCCCCTTTTCCTGGCGCACCGCACAGGTCAGCCAGGAGCAACTCACCTGCTACGTCACCCATACCAATGAAGCGGTGCACCGGCTGCTTAGGGCCAACATCCGCCACTCCCCCCTGTACAGCGGGGTCATCACCGGGGTGAGCGCCCGCTACTGCCCTTCCCTGGAGGACAAGGTGATGCGCTTTCCGGACAAGGGCAGCCACCAGGTGACCCTGGAGCCCGAGGGCCGGGAAACCCAGGAGATCTATGCCAAGGGCTTGGGAAACTGCCTGCCGGCGGAGCTCCAATGGCAGCTGTTCCGCCTGGTGCCAGGGCTGGAGGAGTGCGAGGTCATGCGGCCGGCCTACGCCATCGAATACGATTATGTGGACCCCCTGCAGCTTAAGCCCACGCTGGAGACCAAGCTCATCCGGGGCCTCTTTCTGGCCGGTCAGATCAACGGCACCTCGGGCTACGAGGAGGCCGCGGCCCAAGGGTTATGGGCCGGCATCAACGCCGCCTGCCAGGTGCTTGGCAGACCCCCCTTTCTGCCGCATCGTTCCCAGGCGTATATGGCGGTGCTGGTGGATGACTTGGTGACCAAGGGGACCAAGGAGCCCTACCGCATGTTCACCTCCCGGGCCGAATATCGTCTCCTGCTGCGGGAGGACAACGCCGACCAGCGCCTCACCCGCATCGGCTTCGAGCTGGGGTTGGTGGACCGGGAGGCCTTGGAGCGCCTGGAGGAGAAGGAGCGCCTGGCTGCCCAGGAGGAGGCCCGGCTCAAGAGCCGCCGGCTTTTTCCCAGCGCGGCGGTGAACCAGGAGCTGAGGGCCCGGAATACGGCTCCCTTACGGGAGCCCACGCCGGTTTTACAATTGCTCAAACGACCGGAGCTGGACTTGGCCACCCTCTACCGTCTCCTGGGGGAGGTGCCGGCGGTCCCCGAGGCGGTGGCCGAACAGGTGGAAATCAAATACAAATATGAGGGCTACCTGAAACGTCAGGCGGACACCGCCGCCAAACTGGCCGCCTGGGAGGCCAAACGCATCCCGGAGGACTTCGACTATGACCAGGTAGCCGGCCTGTCCAACGAAGTGCGCCAGAAGCTGGCCGCAGTGCGTCCCCTCACCTTGGGGCAGGCCTCCCGCATATCCGGGGTCACCCCGGCCGCTCTGGCCATCCTGATGGTCCACTTAAAGCGCCGGGGAGCCGGCTGAGGCAGGAATAGGGGCAGGGCACCGGTGGGAAGCTTGCCCTTTTAAGGTCCCCGCCCTTGCAAAAGGAGCGGTTTTAGACCCCCGGGCACTGGTCGCCGGCCACAAAAAACAACAGGACCGGGAAATCCCGGCCCCTGCAGAGTGGCGGCCAGCAAACCGCCGGTTTAGCAGGCTGTTGAAAAACCACTGAAATCAGGCTTGTCATCCTCTTTGAGGACGATTTCGATACCTTTATGA
>FWWM01002149.1_pt1 | contig 55037 bp, 51 predicted proteins | sample 2228351 | NCBI WGS metagenome assembly FWWM01 (sample SAMEA103939774, study PRJEB20133) | metagenome | reverse complement strand
ATGGTAGTAAGGTGGTAGCGCCTTGCGAGAGTAGGTAGTGCCCAGGGTTAATTAACCCCGGATATCTCAAAAAGATATCCGGGGTTATTTTTTTCCCATTCCTTCCCATATCTTCCCATTCACTTCCATGAACTAATTCTTGGACATTAGAACGTGTTCTCTTCCCTTGGAAATTCGCGTTCTTTTACCTCCTTTTTGTATTCTTTTACAGCATTTAGCAAAAGTTCATAACCGTTGAGATATTTTTTCGAGAATTTAAAGTCTTTCTTTGTTAGTCCGACAACATCGTGAAAAACTAACACTTGTCCATCGCAATATCTTCCAGCCCCTATTCCGATGGTGGGAACTTTCACGCGCTCTGTGATTTCTTTTGCGACTTCTTCGACAACGAGTTCTAGAACTATACTGAAGACACCAGCTTCTTCAATTGTTTTTGCGTCCTCAATGAGTTTCTGTTTACTTTCATCTGTTTTTCCCTGAATCCTGTGCCCGCCTAACAAGTTCACAGACTGAGGTGTGAAACCTAAATGTCCCATAACTGGAATGCCAGCGTTAACTATTTTTATTATTTGTTCTGCCATTTCTCTTCCACCCTCAAGTTTTACAGCATTTGCACCGGCTTTCATAAAAAGTCCAGCATTTTCTAACGCTTGTTGAGGACTTATTTCATATGACATAAAAGGCATATCGGCGATTATGAAAGCATCGGGAGCACCTCTTCTTACCGCTTTCAAATGGATTAACATATCTTCCATAGTTACAGGAAGTGTAGAATCATATCCTAGGATAACATTTCCAAGTGAATCACCGACTAATATTATATCTACACCAGCCTCATACGCAATCGAAGCACTTACGAAATCATAGGCTGTTATCATGGTTATCGGTTCTTTTCCCTTCATTTCTAATAGCTTAAGAATATTTATTTTTGGCATAAACTTCACCTCTTTTCATTTGTAAGTTCCTGAAATCTCAAAATTTCTCTCAAAAGGTTGTCGGAGAACTCTCCTTTCTTCCCAGGTTGACTTGATAGATCAATTAACATTCTTAAAAATGCGTGTGCACTATCAGAAGGAACCTTTTTAGAGAATCTGATGAAGTTTTGAGCTATTGTACTTATTTTATTTTGAAGTTTATCCAGTTCATTGTCGTCAACATAATTTATAAAGTCAACTATTCTCACAAGGAGTGAGTTTGCTTTGTGAAAATCAATTTCAGAAGGAATTTTCCCCTCAACAAGAATTTCGTAAGGACTTTCAAAATCAACAAGTGTAGAGTTGTCCACGAATACCTTGGCAGATTCCGGACCCACTATTCCTGCAGCTAAAACATATGCAAATTTCTCTTTTTCATCTTGAGAAAGATTTTTCAACACGTTGCTAAGTTTTACCCAGCTTCTTGGACTTGGTTTTATTATCTTTTTCAGCGAATTGAAATTTTTAACCGTGAGAAATTCCGGAAACTTAGAAATAAACTCCACAACGTTTTCATGTACATTGGTTTCTTTAGCCCATCTTATCCATTCTTCAACAGTCGGTGTTATTTCTAAGATAAAAAATCTTGAGAGAAAAGCAGGGTCTGTGATAAGCTCCACTTGGTCGTAATCCTCTTCAGGTGGGTTCATCGAAGCCATTATCCATGTTCCTTCAGGGAGTTTATGGTTATGAATTCTTTTATCAACCAAGAGTTGCATTATAGCATTTCTGATACTTCTATGGGCTCTGTTTATTTCATCAAGCATTATTATAGTGTTACCATCTTCGGGCCACCAATCTGGTGCCAAAAACTTTGTCTTTCCTTCCTTCTCATCTCTAACTGGAAGCCCTAAAAGATCTCCGGGTTCCATCTGCGAAAGAACTAAAATCACTAAATCTCTACCTGCTTCTTGTGCTATTTCCCTTGCGATATCAGTCTTCCCAACCCCAAAATGTCCAACCAAAAGTGGTATTTCATTGCTCTCCATTATCTTTTTCGACAAAAATTTCGCTTCCCAAACTGTCAAAAGATGCACCTCCAGCCTTTTTTATAAGATCTTCAATCATAGTTTCTTCTTTAAAGGTTTCTGTCAAATAGTAAACGAATGTTCTGCCTTGTTTTTTTCTTCTTATTATCCCACTTTCAAGCATTTGTTTCAAAAGACCTGCTGAATCCTTGCCACGCATACTGTCTATTTCAAGTTTTGTTGCATTCTTTCTAACTGCTAAGAAAATTGCAATTTCAAGTTGCCCAGAACTCAAATTTCCAAGGTTCCTTCGCTTTACAACCTTGGAAACATATTTGAAATATTCTGGCTTGGTATAAAATCTGTAAAAACCTTCTATTTCTTTTAGCTCAACCCCGTGTTCTTCCGAAGAATACTCTCTTTTAAGTTCTTCGATTATTGAAAGAATTTCTTCTTCAGGGGCTGAAACAACTTCTTTAAGAGTTTCTATGTTGACACCTCTGGAAGCTAAAAGGACTGCTTCAACCAACGCTTTCTTGTTCAATGTCATCGCTCCTTAATAAGACATAATCGTCTGTTAGAACGATTTTGTTAAAACGAATGAGCTCTAAAATTGCCATAAATTTGACTATCAGTTCGTATTTATCTTGGGAATCTCTCAGAACATCGTAAATATTCATTCCAATGTACTCATTCTCTATCCGATCCATCATATGCTCTACTGAATATTTCTCACGTTTTATAGTGTAGACTTTGTTCTTAAGTTCAACTTCTTGGAGTGCTGCTTTCACTATCTTCACTATCTTACTTTCATTTACTCTCGGAAAAACTTGTGGAACTCTAACTGGATAATTGTCGAGTTCATCATTTTCTTTAACAAATTCAACAAGTTCTTTCAATCTCATATATTCTTCTATTCTTCTGTAAAGAAGTTCACGCTTTCGTTCGTATTCTGCTTTATCGGATTCGTTCAAGCCTGGAAGTAAACTCCTTGATTTAAGTTCCATTAGATAAGCAGCTGTGGCTATGAATTCCGATGCAACATCAATGTTGAATTCCTCCATTTTGCTGATGTAAAACAAAAACTCATCCGCCAAACTCGAAATCGAGACTTGGCGGATGTTAAGTTGTTTTTTTTGGACGAGATAGACAAGTAAATCCAAAGGTCCCTCAAATTCTTGGAGCTTGAATAGTAGTTCCATCTAATTAAAAGAAACCTTCCTCTTCAACGAGTGTTTCGTATTTTATGTCGTAGAGTTCCAAAATATTCGCAATGCTTTCAGCATCTTTACTGTCGAGCTTTATCGAAACTTGTCTTGAATCTCCATTTTTTATTGTAAGGATTGAAAGAATATTCAATTTGTTGTTCGCAAGAACGTCGATAACTTTCTTAAGCTCACCTGGCTTATCCGGAAGTACTAAGTTTACACGGACGCCTGGTTCGTCCATAGCTGACATTTCCGTCATTGCTTCTAAGACTTCTTGAGTTGAAAGTACTCCAACAACTTCTGCGTTAGAATTTACAACAGGAAGTATTTTCTCGTTATTTTCGATTAACATCATCGCAGCTTCTTCGATTGTTGAATCTTCTAAAACATAAAAATCTGGAAAAACGACATAGTCTTCTATTTTATCTTCTAAATCCGCTTCTTTTATTGTGTTTCTGTGAATAATACCGTCAAATTTGTTGTCTTCGTCTACAACAATACAATAGTCCGTCATGTACTTTCTCATTTCGTGAAGAGCAGTCATAACTGTATCGTTAGACTTTACCAAAGGAAAAAATGTACTTACCCATCTAGATGCTTTCATTCTTTATCAACCTCCTAAATTTAGTGTTGTTTTCCTTGTATATTTTACAACTTTTCTAGGTTTCTATGACACTTTTACACAAAATTTAATCAAAAAATTACAATTGGAAATATATCAGTTCCCCGCTTTCGAAACAGTAGACAATACATTGGTTTTGTATTATGAATATATCTTTAGGAAATACTCCGGTATCATAAATTTGATAGGTTACAAAATCTTTAGTTAAAAGGAGTTTATCAGATTCAGAACTGACAATACAAAACAATTCTCGAACTTTTCGAATTAATGAAGGTCTGTAAGGTACTTTTACAACTCTAAAGTTTTCGAAGGTTTCTAATATGTACACTGCTGAATTTGAAGAGCAAGTAAAATAATATGATTTGTTTTCGACATCGTATAAGACATCAGAAATATAAGGTGCTAACGTAAAAGTATTTCCAGTTGCAGCATCCAAAATTAGTCCCGATTTTTTGTAAACTAAATAGTTTTCAACTATTAAAAAAATTTCAGAGATGTTGTTAGAGTTATTTTTTTTGCCATCTTTAACTATCTGTAATATCGGGATTTGTAATATCGGGCTGAATTCGGAGACTATGGAGACCTTTTCAAGAGTTTCTAATTTTTCATCTACGTACAGAATTTCAAGATCTTCTAAGACTAAAAATAGTTTACTCCCACTATTACTTAAAACCGTGAGGATAGAACCATCAATCTTTAGCTTCTTTTTGATAAATCCAGAATTTGTGATGATAAACAATGAGTTATCACCTTTGTCGACAACTATGAACCCATCATCGGTTGGTTCAACATGTATTACGTAAAGTCCAACATATTTAAAGGTTTTTTCTATTTTTTTGGTTTTTAGGTCAAAGAGTACTCCTTCAGAACTAATCGGATCTATTAGAAGCAGTTTATCATGTCTGTTAACCGCAGATACAGAGTACTTGGAACCGACAAAATATTTCTCCGTTCTATTTGCAAACACAATGGAAAACGTAAAAAGAAGTACAACTGTCACCGTCTTGAAGATTACTTTATGTTTTCGCATATTCTCTTAAACAACTCCTGAGCTACTTCCTCTTTTGTTCCTTTAGCCTCAAACATAGTCGTATTGGTGATAAAAGTGACTTTGTTGTAATCACTTCCCATCGCAATTCTAGCATCGTTCAGGACGATCATGTCCGCCTTTTTCTTAGATATTTTTTCTTTTGCATTTTCAAGCAAGTTATCAGTTTCTGCAGCAAAGCCGACAAGGTACTGGTTTTGCAATTTATTTTCTCCCAAATATGCTAATATATCAACAGTTTTAACAAGTTCTAAAATCAGTTCATCAGAAGACTTTTTAATCTTGCTTCTGCTGATTTCTTTTGGTTTATAATCAGCAACAGCCGCACACATAATGAGAATATCATATCCTTTATAGTTTTCCGCGACCTTCTCAAACATCTCTTGAGCACTTTGAACTTTTATGAATTTATCTACAAAATACGGTGGATTAAGACATACAGGACCAGAGATCAATAGCACTTCTGCTCCAAGTCTTTTTGCGATTTTTGCTAGCGAATACCCCATTTTGCCGCTCGAATGATTTGAAACGTACCTAACAGGATCGATAGCTTCTTGAGTTGGTCCAGCGGTTATAAGCACCTTTTTTCCAGCTAATGCTTTCTGTTCCAGAACGATGTTTATAGCCTCGATTATTTTTTCATTTTCTGGGTATCTGCCTTTTCCAATTTCTCCGCAGGCTAAAGGACCTTCTTCCGGTTCAACAATTGTCCAGCCTAACCTCTTTAGTTTTTCTAAATTTTCAATCGTTGCAGGATTTTCGTACATTCGAGTGTTCATAGTCGGTACAAGAACTTTAGCACTTTTTGAATATGCAAGTGCAGTTGTTGTTAATACATTGTCGGCAAAACCGTTTGCTAATTTTGCGATAGTATTTGCAGTTGCGGGTGCTACGACAAAAACATCAGCCCATTTTGACAATTCCGTATGAATAATCCAACCTTTTTCTATTTCGTACGTATCAGTATAAACTTCGCAGTTCCCAACCGCGGAAAAAACGACTGGTGAAATTAGTTTTTCCGCATTTGGTGTCATCAAAACTTTTAAATTCCAACCCCGTTTTCTTAGCTGACTTGCAAGGTCTACCGCTTTGTAAATTGCTATTCCAGAAGAAACACCTAAGAGAACGTTTGACATACTTATTCTCCCTTAATATTCGTATTCGGCTAGTAAAATTCTTATCGAATCAGTCTTCACTTCCAACCAATTATCTTTAACTTGTTTTACATCAAATTCCATTGTTTCTAAGAACGTGTACCATTCATTTAGTTTTCTAACAATGAAGATGAAATCATACTTTCTTAATCTGCTTCTTTCGTCTACAAGTATAGTTCTGCTTACAACTTTAAACTCACCAACCATTCTTACAGGGATAGATAATTTTTCAAACAATTCTAAGGTTTTGTCAACGTCTTTCACTTCCGTAACCGTTAGTATGGTTCTTAAATCACCAGATTCGTCTATAAACCTTGCTATCTCTTCTATGGCTTTTATTGAGTTGTAGTTATAAACTGAAGAAACGTATTTTAGTGATGGTTGAGATAGGTAGAGTCTTGCTATTGCCACGTTTCTAAGTATCTCAACAGATAGTTTCTTTCTTAGTTTTATCTTAGATTTCTTTTGTAAAGACCTGAGCATTAGAGATAAATATGAAGCTTTTATCTGCTGACCGTCTTCTGTTGTGAGAAGGTATTGGTCTTTTCCTTCAAATTCTTTTAAATATTGCCAAAGCTTCTCTGGAATTTCAAACGGATGAGGATATTTTGGGAAATACAATTTCTTATCTTTAATGTGAGTACCTTTGACTTCAATTATTTCTCCGGATTTCAGTCCAACAAGTCCAGCAAGGCCAACAAGTATAACGTATTTTTTGTTTCCAGTCTTTGCTATCTTCTCAGCTTCCCTAAAGACTTTCCAAAAATCTAAGTAACTAATTATTTCGTATTCTGCTCTTTTATATGGAACTTTTAACTCGTCGATAACTACCGCATAAATCTCAGGATATAATCTTTGTAGTAAAGTTCTGAGAGGTACGAAATATTGTCTCCAGGCGGTATGTTTATAAGTGTTTCTTACATATTCTATCCATTTCTTAACAGAACTTTCAGTTACATCGTTGTCGACAAAGTCGAGAAAGTTTTTTACCATTTCCAAATAATTTTCTTTCGTTTTTTGTGAGATTCTCTTAGTATCAAGAAACTTTTTGAATTGCTCAAAGATGCTTTCTTTTTTTGCCATACTGTCCACCTCCAAAACGTAAGTTTATTATGAATAATTATACAAATCTATTATACCACAATATTAGAATAAATTCAAATATTTATTCCTCAATTATTGAAACTCGATACTTTGCTAATTTTTTATGTATGACTTCAACGTTTCATCCAACGTGATATAATTCAATATGCAACCGAAACAATTAAATAACATAGAGGTGATAAAGTTGTATCCTATTCCAGGTTGGGTTTACGATAGTGTTATTTACCAAATATTTCCTGACAGATTTAAGATAGGGAAGGGACTTACTGTTGAAGACAAAAGAGAACTATATGAAAAACGAGGCGGGAAGGTTGAAAAGTGGGATGTTTTACCAAAAGCGTCAAAGAACGCAGACCACGTTAAGGTTTTTTACGGTGGTGATATATGGGGAATAATTGAAGAACTTAGCTACATAAAAGAACTTGGAGCGAATTCCATTTATTTGAATCCGATATTTTTGTCACCATCTAATCACAAGTATGATACAATTGATTACTTCAAAGTTGATCCCCAATTTGGAGGAAATTCTGCGTTAAGAAAACTTATTTCAGAAATGAAAAAAAACGGTATGAAACTTATCTTAGATGGAGTTTTCAATCACGTTAGTTCTGAACATCCATGGTTTTTAAAAGCTTTGAAAGGCAATAAAAAAGCTATCAGCAATTTTTCGTTCTATGAGGATGGTTACAGAGCTTGGTGGGGCGCAAGGTCTTTACCGGAACTACACTTGGAAGAAGTTGAAGTTAGAAACTACATCTTAAGTGTTGTAGAACATTACTTAAAACTAGGTATAGATGGTTGGAGACTTGATTGTGGTCAGGACCTTGGACCGGTTAACAATGCAGTTATCACGGCAAAAGCAAAAGAATTTTCTGCAGAAAGTTACGTTGTCAGTGAACTGTGGACTTATCCAGCAGGTTGGAATATGGTTGACGGAATAATGAACTATCACTTTAGAAATTCTGTTTTCGCTTATCTAAGAAATGAAATGGACAAATTAGGAACCGTTTTGGAGAAAGCCTACAGGGAAACTGAAAACATATTCGGTTGTTGGAATATGTTAGACAGTCATGATACGGAAAGACTTGCCTCAATTTTACCTGACAAAGCTTTGAGAAAACTAGCGATAGTTATACAATTTACCTACCCGGGAGTTCCAGTTGTTTACTACGGTACCGAAATAGGAATGACAGGAGGCAACGATCCTGAATGTAGAGCAGGAATGATTTGGGATAAAGACAAATGGGACATTGAACTTCTGGAATTTTATAAAAAGTTGATAAGCATAAGAAAAACAGAACCAGGATTGAGGTTTGGAGAATTTAGAACGTTATGTGAGAATCCGCTTGTTTACATGAGAAAAGCTCCTTATCCGTTGGATGACATAGTAGTAGCTGTTAATAAAGATGAATCTCCAAAGACGGTTACGGTTTCTGTTGAAGACAACAGAATCTTGAGTGGTACACAATTTATTGATTTGTTTACTTCTGAAGAATTCTACGCTGTTGGTGGGACTTTAAGATTGAATGTGGAACCAAAGAGTTTCAGGATATTAAGAGCTAAGAACTTCACAAAGAGAAATTACAACCAATACAAAAGAATTTACTAAAACTGAGAGGTGCTAACAATGTTCTTCGAAGAGCGCGAAAAGCACAAATTGGTTATTTTAAAACCAGCTCTTTTAGTTATAGATGTTCAGAATTACTTCTTCTCAAAAGATTCACCAGCGTATCTAAATGGTTGTGAACCTGTTTTAGAAAGAATCAAAGGATTAGTTAGTTTATTCAGGGAGAAAAATTTACCAATAATCACAACGATTCATTCTGGTGGTAGTGAAGCTATGAAAGATTGGTGGGGAAACGTTGTAAATGAGCAATTTAGCTACGGGTTAATCAAAGGAGATGTAGAGATAGTAAAAAATACCTACGATGCTTTTTACAACACAGACCTTGAAAACATACTAAGAGAAAAAGAAGTGGATCAACTCTTTATTTGTGGTGTGATGACGCATCTATGTTGCGAAACTACAGCAAGAAGTGCTTTTGTACGAGGGTTTAAAGTTGTAATGGTTGAGGATTGCCTTTTTGACAAGAACGATTGGTACCATTTTTCTTCATTGAAAAACTTATCTCACGGATTTGCGGTTATTTCAAATTTTGCTGAAATCGAAAACCAGCTAAGGAGGTAAGAGGTTATGAAAAAATTCTTGACACTTTTGAGTTTTTTAGTTTATTTCGTTTCGATAGTTTTTTCGTTAAATTTTGAATATAACATCTACTACGGAAATCTTCATTCGCACACCAGTTTTTCTGATGGAAGAAGTTTACCAGAAAATGCTTATGAACATGCAAAAAAATACGGTGATTTTTTAGCAGTAACCGACCACTGTTATTATCTCAAGGCACTTTACGACGGTCAAAACAAGATGGTTTGGACTCAGAGAGCTTCCAGAGGCGCAACTGAAGATGGAAAATTTGTAGGTCTTTTTGGTTTTGAATGGACAGCGGGAATAGGGCATATAAACGTATTTGAGACATTAGATTTAATAACTCGAGATGAAAAAGGTGATCTTAAAGATTTTTACGAATGGATAGTTAAATACAAAAAATTAGCACAATTCAACCATCCAGGACAGACCTTCGGAAATTTTGCAGATTTTTACTTCAATCCTGAAGCCGATAGGTATATAAACTTAGTGGAAGTCGGAAACGGAAGCAGTGCATCGTACAAATCTATAACCGATGAAATGTTCGAAAACTTTAGACTTGCTCTCAACCGCGGTTGGCATCTTGGACCTACAGCTAATCAAGATAACCACAGAGAACATTGGCTCAGTGCAAACGATTCGAGAACTGGGATTCTTGCAAAGAATCTTACATATGAGGACATAATGGCTGCTTTGTGGAGTAGAAGAGTTTTTGGTTCGGATGATAAGAATGTAAAGGTTCATTTCTATGTGAACGATACGATAATGGGAAACGTTTTGCCTTATTTTAAGAAAGCTCATATAAAGTTGTTGTATTCAGATTCAAAAGACCTGCTGGATACCGCAGTGATTTATTCTCAAGAAGGTATTGTTGACAGAATCGAAAATATTAATAAAGATGAGTTTGTTTACGAAAAAGAATTCCCAGTTGCAGACGGTTACGAGTATTTCTTTGCACTTTTAATTCAAAAAGATGGGGATAGAATCGTTGCTGCTCCAGTTTGGCTTGAAGCTGATAGCAAAGTTAAAGTTAACTATGTTAGATTAGCGCCGCCAAATCCGTCTGAAAACGATGAGGTTAGTATCCTTTTTGACCTTTACAACTATTACGAAACATTTGAAGACTACAAACTTTCAGTAAAGTTGAACTCTGTTGAAATCTACAGTGAAAGTGGAAAGCTGAATCCATACCAAGTTTTTTATTCAAAGACTGTAAATCTTGGAAAATTGAATGAAGGGAATTATAAAGTTGAATTCTATGTAAACGGTGTGAACGTTCAAAGCAAGACGTTTTCGGTTTCAAAGAAAGCAGAACTTTCAATACTTATCGACTCGGCGCACGAGAACGATTGTTTGGATAGACTTTATGATCTTGCAAATAAACTTAAAGAAAAAGGAATAAATGTTCAATTTTCGAAAGGATTACTTTCGGAACTTTCACAATACGATATCATTATAGTTCCTACTCCAAGTGTCGACGGTTTAGATTTTGCAAAAGAACTTTACAGTGAAGAAATAGAATCGCTCAACAGCTTCGGTGGCAAGTTGTACATCATAAAAGGAAGCGATGAAGAATTCTACAGAATTTACAAAGAAAATCTTCAAAATGCAATTGAAGTCACTTTAGAAGAGTTAATTATTCTTTTGAATGTTGACGAAAGTATTTCCAAACCAGTAAAACTTAAAGATGTTGTCTACATAGATATCGGACACAACAACGACTATCCAAAAGACAAATATTCAAAGCTTGAGAACTGGCTTAAAACTATGGGATATGAGGTTCAATTTATTGATTATCTCAGAAGTTTAGATGGAAAGTATTTGCTTATCGCAAATGGTAAAGACTATACGGACGATGAAAAAACTGAAATTAGTAAATTTGTAGAAAATGGTGGAACACTAATAATCAGTAGCAAAAGCGACTATAAAGATGGTGGACACACTAAAGAGCTTAACGATATATTGAAAGTACTTAACTCTCCAATTCTATTCAACGATGACCAGGTTATTGATAAAGTTAATAACTACGATGGAACACCATACAAGGTTTTGGCAAACGGAGTAAGATTTTACTCAGCTTGTTCTTTGATAGTCGAGGATATAAAATACATTCTTATATCTTCCCCAACTGCTGAAAGAGAAGATACTGACAAAAAGGCGGATGCGATAGATTTCAAACCTATAGTCTTAGCTGGAAATTTTGAATTTGGGAATGGGAAAGTTATAGTCCTTGGGAAAGCAATATATTCGGACTATGATTTTGACAAAAACCTATTCTTCATCGAAATCTTGTTTAAGTAAGCTTTGCTGAGGAACCAAAATATTTTTGTTGCCAGCTCAAATGAGGAAACTCTGAGCTGGCTTTTTTTGTATTCAATTGAGCACTAATTTTTACAGAATTTTTGCAATTCTAAAATATTAAAGATATTTTACAAAGTCCAAGAAATGTGATATAATGATTATGTGCTCAATAGGAGGTGAAAAATATGTTTGATAGATTTTCTGAAAGATCAGCACGTGTCTTTGTAACCGCACAAGAAGAAGCAAAGGACTTAGGGCACTCTTATGTTGGAACTGAGCATATATTGCTTGCAATTTTGAAACTGAACGATAAACCGTTGAGCAATATCCTTGAAAAATACGGTTTGACATATGCTCGTGTCAAAAACGAAGTTATATCCATAGTTGGTATGGGAATGCGCGGATTTATAATGTCCCCACAAATGACACCGAGAGCGAGGAAGGTTACAGAACTTGCATACGAAGAGGCAAAGATGACTGGTGAAGATAAAATCGAGCCAGAACATCTGTTTTTAGGTATTTTGAGAGAGGGCGAAGGAATCGCTATCCATATACTCAAAAAATTAAACGTTAATCTTCAGAACTTAAGAAGGGAAATAGCTGAGAATCTTTCTGATGAAGGATTTTTTGATGATTCGTCAGAAACTACAATTGAAGAGCCAAGTACATCAACAGCTTCAAGACAACTTGAAGGTTTTGGTGTTGATTTAACTTTAATGGCTGCGCGAAACGAACTCGATCCTGTTATAGGTAGAGAAGGAGAAATTGAAAGGGTTATACAGATTCTCTCAAGGAGGAAGAAAAACAATCCTGTTTTAATCGGTGAACCCGGTGTTGGAAAGACTGCGATAGTTGAAGGATTAGCACAAAAGATAGTTTCAGGTGAGGTTCCGGAACCTTTGAAAGGGAAAACCATCTTTTCTTTAGATGTTGCGGCTCTTGTTGCGGGTACAAAGTATAGAGGCGAATTCGAAAAGAGAATGAAGAAACTTCTTCAGATAGTTAAGAACAACAAAGATATAATTATCTTTATTGATGAGCTTCACATGATCGTTGGTGCAGGTTCTGCAGAAGGTGCAGTTGATGCTGCAAATATCCTAAAACCTGCTCTCGCACGTGGAGAATTACATTGTATTGGTGCAACAACACCTGATGAGTACAGAAAGTTTATAGAAAAAGACGCAGCTTTAGAAAGAAGATTCCAAAAGATATACGTCCAAGAGCCTTCACCACAGATGGCGCTTGAAATACTCAAAGGTCTCAAGAATAAATACGAAACGCATCACAAGGTTATATATACTGATAGAGCTCTTGAAGCGGCCGTTTATCTGTCGCAGAGGTATATAACCGATCATTTCTTGCCGGACAAAGCTATCGACGTTATAGACGAATCTGGAGCAAGAGCGAGACTCAAACTTTTCGTACTTCCAAGCGAGCTCCAACTTTTGAAGTTACAGATGGAGTCTGTAAAACGCGAAAAAGAAGAGGCGGTAAAAAATCAAGATTTCGATAAAGCCTCTGAAATCAAGAAAAAAGAAATAGAACTTAAGGAATTGTATTCTGAAAAATACGCAGGGTGGCGAAGTCAAGCCGAGACTACGATTATCACAGTTGATGTTCAAGACATAGAAGAAGTTGTGGCAAACTGGACAGGAATACCTTTGAAAAAACTTGAAGAGACGGAAAAAGAAAGATTGCTTAAGCTCGAAGAAGCACTCCATGAAAGAGTAGTAGGACAAGAAGAAGCTATAAACGCTATAGCACGAGCTATAAGAAGAGCTCGAAGTGGTATAAAAGATCCAAGAAGACCTGTAGGAGTTTTCTTGTTCTTGGGTCCAACTGGTGTTGGTAAGACTGAACTTGCAAAAGCATTAGCAGAGTATCTATTTGGTGATGAAAAATCGTTAATAAGGTTTGATATGAGTGAATATATGGAAAAATTCTCGGTATCAAGACTTATAGGTGCACCTCCGGGATACGTTGGATATGAAGAAGGTGGAACTTTAACAGAAAAAGTTAGAAGAAGACCTTTCTCGGTTATTCTTTTCGACGAGATTGAGAAAGCACATCCTGATATATTCAATATCTTACTCCAAATAATGGATGATGGAAGACTTACGGATTCACAAGGACACGTCGTTGATTTTAGAAACTCAATTCTCATAATGACAAGTAACATTGGTGGTACTGAAATTATGAGTTCAAGGAAGATGTTGGGATTTGTTGAAGGAGCTACGAGAGAAAGAGAATTTAACGAAATGAAAGACAAAGTTTTAGATGAAGTAAAAAGAACATTTAGACCTGAATTTGTTAATAGGATCGATGAAATTGTTGTTTTCCACAAGTTAACAAGAAAACATGTTGAAGAAATAATAGATATTCTGTTGAAAGATATCAGAAAACGACTTTCTGAACGTCAGATTGTTCTCGAACTTTCTGATGAGGCGAAAGAATTCCTTATCAACGTCGGATACGATGAAACTTACGGTGCAAGACCTTTGAAGAGAGCTATCCAAAAGTATATAGAAGACCCACTTGCTGAAGAACTAATACGTGGCAACATAGAAAATGATTCTGTAGTTGTTGCTGAAATTGAAAACGAAAGGATAGTTTTTAAGAAAAAAGTACCTGAGAAAAAGGTGAAAGCTAAGAATGGCAAAAAATAAAGTTCTTTACGTTTGTGACAAGTGTGGTTACGAGTCTCCAAAGTGGTTTGGGAAATGTCCTGTTTGTGGTGAATGGAACAGTGCAAAAGAAATGAGAATATCAGGTGAAACAGAAGAACGCTTAGAAAAAGCGGGTGAAAGATCCCGCTTTTTTCCATTAAGCGAAATCGAAAGGGATATAGATACAAAAGAAAGGCACAAACTTGATATTCCAGCTTTGGATAATCTTCTGAATGGAGGATTTGTAAAAGGTCAGATTACACTCTTAGGTGGAGAGCCTGGAATTGGAAAGAGTACGATCGCACTTCAGATAAGTGATAACATAATCAAAAATGATGATGAAATAGCGTACTATATTTCAGGTGAAGAAAATGTTGCACAAGTTGCTTTGCGGGCAAAGAGGTTGAATTTGAAAAACTCAAAAAATATTCATATAACTTCTGAAAATGAAATTGAGAATGTGTTTCAGAACATAGACCTTTCGAAAGCTAAGTTCTTGATCGTGGATTCAATTCAAACTGTTTCGAGTGTCTCAGCGGACAGTCCAGTTGGTGGAGTCGTTCAGATTAGACTTGTTGTTGAAAAAATAAGAAGGTTTTGTAAAAAGAATAAAATTCCAGCTCTTTTAATAGCGCATGTGACTAAAGAGGGAACGATAGCAGGTCCAAAACTTGTAGAACATGTCGTTGACACGGTAATATACTTTGAAGGTGAAAGGAGTACCGATTTTCGAATACTTAGAGTTCAAAAGAACAGGTATGGACCGAGTGGTGAGTTTAGTGTTTTCCAAATGGGTGATGCTGGTCTTGTCCCAGTACCGGAAGATTTATTTTTGTCGCATTCTCAAGAACCCGGGAATGTTCTAACAAGTGTTTTCGAAGGTGTAAGACCTGTAAACGTTCAAATACAAGCACTTGTATCAAGAGTGAAAAGCGCAGTTGGAAGACGAATAAGTCACGGTGTTGATGTCAGAAAAGTTATGCTGATATCTGCAGTTCTATCGAAGCATTTAAACCTTCCACTTGATTTTCATGACATATACATAAATGTCTCCGGTGGCTTGAATATCGAAGATCCAGCGTCTGACTTAGCTTTGGCAGGGGCAATTTTATCCTCATTCTTAGATGTCTATATAGGTGATACATATATGATAGGCGAAATAGGTTTGGATGGAAGTGTCAAATCTGTCCTTAACATTTCGAAGAGAATAGAGAATACAAAGCTTTTGCCTATAAAGAAAATTGTGATACCCGAGGTTTCAGATTACAAACCAAAAGATAGTGAAAAGATTGTGAAAATAAAGAACGTAAAGGATCTATTTAAATACATAATAAGTCAGAAAAATTCTCAGGAGGGGAAAGAAGATGGCAAAAATCAAGATCTTGGTCGATAGTACTTCCGATATGCCGGTTGATTGGATACAAAAGTTGGATGTCGATATCGTTCCGCTTTACGTGAATTGGCCAGATGGTACATCTGAAAAAGACGATACAAGAGATTATCAACAACTCCAAAAGTTTTACCAAAAACTCGTAGAATCTTCAGAACTTCCTAAAACTTCGCAACCAAGTATCGAAGATTGGAGAGCTGTCTATGAAAAGTACGAAAAAGAAGGTTACGATGGTATTTTGGTGTTAACTATTTCAACAGCTATGTCTGGAACATTTAACTCAGCATCATTAGCAGCTAAAATGGTTAAGATTCCAGTCCAAGTAGTAGATACAAAGATGGCTTCTTCTATAATCGCAAATATGGCAAGGTATGTTCGAGAGCTTATTGAAAGCAGCATGGAACTTGAAAAGGTTGCGGAAGAAGTTATGAAAAAACGTCAAGCGAACAAATTCGGCGCTTTCTTCTACGTCTCAGATTTCAACTTTCTTGTCAAAGGTGGAAGAGTTAGTAGATTTCAAGGTTTTGTTGGTTCGCTGCTCAAGATAAAGGTTGGCATATATATTGACGATGAAGGGAATATGATACCATTTTCTAAAGCAAGGGGAACAAAGTCTGCAATAGATATGTTACTTAATAAATGCGAGGAAATAGGCTTTAAGCCGGGGCAAGAAGTTGGACTTACAATGGTGGGTTGTAATTCTGAAGAAGACCTTAAACAGATAGAGAATGCTCTTAAAGCGAGATACAAAATTAAGTATTTGGCTTACACACCGACAGGTAAAGTAATCTCTACACACGTTGGACCTGGAATGGCTGGATTTGGTATAGAAGCTCTGTGAAGCTCTATAATGTGCAAAGAGGTGTAAAATATGGGTGAAAGCTTTAACACGTTAGAAGAATTCAAAAAATTCCGTGAGAAGATGAACCAAACGATATTAGAAAAAGGAACTTTAAATACAAAAAGATTTTTCAATCTCGATGGTGCAGTTTATCAAAAAAATGCTTTAGACGAAAAGGCTAAGGAACTTATGGGATTAGTTGCATCAATGGTCTTAAGGTGCGATGACTGTATAACCTATCATATGATTAGGTGCTCTCAGCTTGGAACTACCGACGAAGAATTTTTTGAAGCTTTCGATGTTGCTCTAATTGTTGGCGGTTCCATTGTTATTCCGCACCTTAGAAGAGCGGTTAACACACTTTTAGAGATACGGAGGCTACAAGATAGTGGCGAGACTGTTTCTCTTTGATGGAACTGCTCTTTTGTATAGAGCTTTCTTTGCCTTAGATCAATCACTTCAAACAAGCTATGGACAGCCCACAGGGGTTGTCTATGGTATTGCAAGGATGTTGATAAAATTCTTAAAAGATCATGTTCAGTTGGAGCAAGACTATTGTGCTGTTGTTTTTGATTCAAAAGGCGGAAGTACTGCCAGAAAAGAACTATTTCAAGAGTACAAGGCTAACAGACCTGAAAAACCGGAGATTTTTATCAAGCAGATTGAACCTGCGGAAGAAGTTGTAAAAGCACTTGGATTAAAGGTATTGAAACTTCAGGGATACGAAGCGGATGATATCATCGCAACTTTTGCAAAGAAATATCGCGAGAAGTTCGATGAGATAAACATAATTACCGCAGATAAAGATTTGATGCAACTTGTTGACGATAAGACCTTTATTTGGCGACCTGAAAAAGGAGCATCCGAATTCAAAAAATACGATGAAAAAGAGGTATTTGAGAAGTATTCTGTATATCCGAACCAAATTATGGAGTTTTTAGCTTTAATGGGAGACAGTTCTGACAATATTCCCGGTGTTCCAGGAATTGGGGAAAAAACCGCAGCAAGCTTGTTACAAAAATATGGAAGCGTGGAAAAAGCTCTTGAAAAACTGAGCGAATTACCTGAAAAAGTGAAAAGATCTCTTTCAGAAAATTACGAACTTTTCGAACTTAGCAAAAAATTAGTAGAACTCGACTTCAATGTTCCGCTTGGAAATTTAGATGAGTTATTAGAAGGATTTAAGTATTCTGGTTTTAACAACGACGAGTTATTGAACGTTCTTAAAAAGTATGAATTCTCTTCACTGATAAGAGAACTTGGGTTAAATGATAAGAACTTGATAAAAATAGAATACAAAGTTGTGGGAAAAGATGCTAATTTCAAAGAAATATATGATAAAATCAATAATTACAAAGAATACATTTTGACAATTGTCGCAACCACACCAGATTCTTTCAGTGGAGAGATAATAGGTGTAGGTGTTAAACCTGACGACGACATCTTTTATTACATTCCATTAGCGAGTGCTCAAAAAGAGAAGGTTTTGGAATTTTTGACGAAAATACTATCATGTGATTGCAAGATTATTTGTCATGATGCTAAGAATATATTGAAGTTCTTAAAATCTAAAGGACTAAAGATTAAACAGGTATTCTTTGATACGAAAATTTCCGCGTATTTACTGAATCCGAACGAAAAGAATTATGATTTGGACGCGTTGGCTTTAAAGTACCTTGGCTACCAAAAATCTGAAGTTGAGGATCTAACAAAAGGTTTGTTGCCTTTATTTGCAAACGATTTGTCTTACGTTTCTGTGGAAGATATGGCAAAATACCTTTGCGAAGAATCAGAGATTGTTCATAAGCTATACAAGAAATTCTATCCTGGTCTTTATTCGAACGAACTTTTGGAACTGATGGACAAAATAGAGATGCCACTTGTCAACGTGCTTGCAGATATTGAACTGAATGGGGTTTATTTTGACCTTAATTATCTCAAAGAACTTTCACATCAGGTTGAGGAGAAATTGAACTATTTATCCGAAAAGATTTACGAAATGGCTGGTGAAAGGTTCAACATAAATTCATCAAAACAACTTGCTTACATTTTGTTTGGAAAACTTGGAATAGAGCCAGTGAAAACAACAGATAAAGGTAGTCAGTCAACTGATTATGAGGTCTTAGAATCTTTAGCGAGTGAACATAAGATTGCCGAATACCTCATGGAATACAGAAAGCTTCAAAAGCTTAAGAGCACTTACATAGATGCTATACCTACTTACGTGAATCCAAAGACCGGAAGAGTTCATTCAAACTTCAATCAGACAGGTACTGCAACAGGAAGACTTAGTAGTTCTGATCCCAATTTGCAAAACCTTCCAGGTAGAACTGAAGAAGGAAAAGAAATCAGAAAAGCTGTTCGAGCACAAAAAGATTCTTGGTGGATACTTGGTGCAGATTATTCTCAGATAGAACTTCGTATTTTAGCACATATGTCAGAAGATCCAGAACTTTTAAGAGCTTTCCACGAGAAAATCGATGTGCATTCTTTGACCGCTACAAAGATCTTCAACATAGCTCCCGAGTTTTTAACCGATAATATGAGAAGAATAGGAAAGATGGTTAATTTTGCGATTATTTACGGTGTTTCACCTTACGGTTTGGCTCGGAGGCTTGGACTTAGTGTCAGCGAAACGAGAAAGCTGATAGATAATTACTTCAAAAGTTATCCCAAGGTTTTGGAATTCATCGCAAAAACAAAAGAACTTGCGAAGAAACAAGGTTATGTAAGAACGTTGTTCGGTAGAAAAAGGGATATCCCACAACTCCATTCAAAAGATGAAAACGTTAAGAATGAAGGAGAACGGATAGCTGTTAATACACCGATACAAGGAACAGCTGCTGATATAATAAAGCTTGCGATGATAAATATTCAAAAGAGAATGGAAGGATTGAAGTCGAAGATGATATTACAGGTACACGACGAACTTGTCTTTGAGGTAGCGGATGACGAGCTTGAAATCGTTAAAAACATAGTTAAAGAAGAGATGGAAAACGTTGTAAAATTGAAAGTTCCACTTGAGGTTGAAATTTACGTTGGTAAAGAGATGGAATGATATGGGGTGAGCAATGAGTGTTTTGGGGAATATTAGGATTCAGTGCACTAGTTGTTGGAACATTTCTTTACTTGTTCCTAAAAATGAAATCCAAGAAAGAATCTCTTCCCTCTTTGGAGGAGGAACTTCGTTTTTACAGAATGATTTTTGAAAAAGTTTGTACTTATGGAAAATCTGGTATCCTTATAACGAGTAAAGATAAGATTTTGTATATAAACGACATCTTCTTAAAGCATTCTGAATTGGCAGGGATAAACGTTAGTAGCAAACAAGAACTTGAGGATATTTTAGAAAATCCGCATAAAGTTCCAGGACTTTACGATTTCTTGATTACTGTGAAAGAATACAAAAACACTGGAAAAGAATTTTCAAGGAATTGGTATAAAGATGTTGGTGGTACATTTCTTGAAATACAATTTGTTGAAACTACGTTTGAAGGTATGCCGTTGAACATAATAATTACAAAGGAAGAATCCCAATCGATTCATGTTGTCGAAAGTCAGGTGCTTAATAGATTGTTGGAAGTCCTTGAGGAAAAACTTCTTTCTCAAGAGAATGATATTAGAATAGTTGGAGATGAAATAAAGAATATTCTTGCACAGTATGGTTTAGTTGACGTCTTTGGAATAGGTTTATTGGATGAAGATGGAAGCATTCGATTTGAATATATGAAATATTTTGACTCAGATGACAAAAGTGGTCTGGTTATAAAGCCTGAAGAAAAATCGTTCAGCCGATATGTGATTGATTCTAAGCAAAAACTTTATATCTCAGACACATCATCTGTTAGTTTACCAGATGGATACACTCTAAAAGTTTTACGTGGTGGAGTTTTTACAATTTACGGTGTTCCACTCTACAATTTAGGAGTTGTTCGAGGAACTGTTTTGTACGAAAAATTTGGAAAGGATCAATTCAATCCTGGGATTCTGAAATTATTCGACAGGATAACGAGCTTTGTTTCAGTTTGGTTGTTCGCAAGAGATATTTTGCAACAGATAGAGCTTGAAAGACAAAGATACTACAACTTGTCGATGAAAGACTGGCTGACAGGCGCATATACAAGAGCATTCTTGGAAGAGTTCTTAACTAAACAAATCTCGAGGCTAAAAAGAGGAATTGATGAAAACTTAAGTTTGGTGTTTCTCGACATTAATAAATTTAAGCAGATAAACGATACTTACGGGCATGTTTATGGAGATAAAGTTTTGAAAAAAGTTGTTGAAGTTATAAAACAAACTGTTAGAACTATGGACGTAGTTGCGCGTTGGGGTGGAGATGAGTTTGTTATCGTTTTTCCAAACACGAATGTCATAGATGCTGAGATGGTGATGAAAAGAATTTCTGAGAATCTGGCGAAAGAAAACATATCGATATCTTACGGAATCATAGATGTTAGGCAATTCGAAGATGTTGAAGCGCTCTATAAACAAGTTGACAAGAGAATGTACGAAATGAAAAATTCTTCAGGATAAATTCAAAAACAAATGGGCAAAAGCCCATTTTTTTCTTAGAATTCGAAACCTATTCCAAGTGAGATACCATAATTTCCAAATATCAACAAATCACTGAAAAGTGACGTGGTAAAGGCTGAGAAGACCTCTCTTTTCTCTGATGATATCCGTATACCAGCTGAAATATAAGTAACATATTCGTCTTCAAGGTTCACATCGTTGTACACACCAACCTTTATAACAGGAGAAATGACTACGCTTTCCGTAACAAATATTTTTAAAGGCATCGCAAATAAGTAGAAAGAAGTCCGTTCCTCGTTCACTCCAAGACCTATACCGTAAGATGAATTGCTTACGTAGTTTAGGTTAAATGGATTATATTTAAGCACAAAATCAAAAGAACTTGGACTAAGAATAAAATCAATAGCTAAACCTGTTTTATAAGGATATAGTAAAGTTTCAACAACGTAGAGACCTTCCTTTATAGTTTCTCCCGGCAAGATGTAAAAAACTTTTCCAATGGAAGTTTTTTCGTAAACGGTTTGAGTACTCAAAAATGCTACATTAAATCCGTTTTCTATCGCTTTGAATTTCATTCCAGGTTTTATTCCCAAAACTTTACCATCAGCAAATTTTACGGTCGAAAAGTCGGTAACGTCCGTAATGTAACTTGAAATTAAAAATGTGGAGCTTATGTTACTTACAATCTCTGTGGAAATTCTATCGAAAAGTATCGATTTTAAATAAATCTTAGGGGTATACTTTGTGGAACCGAATCTGTCAATAGTTTCGTAAATTGCTGATTCAATGAAGTTCGAGATGTTTTTCCCTGCTACGATCTTTGAAGAAGAAGTTTCTATTACAAAAATATTTACTGAAGAGTAAAGCTCTAAGTATTTTACGTTTTCTGAAAAAATATCGCTGAAAGTAGGTATTAAGTTGCCAACGTACAAGTATTCTTCTTCTTCCCAAGGTTTCTGAATCACTTTAACGTACGTTCCTTTTTCTTTATCAGTTCTGTAAGTCTTTGTCTGAGAATCATACGTGTAATAGCTTCCGACCTTAACTTTTCTGTTGTTGTAGTACTGACCATCGACTGTATTGTTAAAGAATTTAACAACGGTTCTTTCCGTAATCTTCTCAGAATAAGGATTCAAACCGGAGATTTTCACAACATATTTTGGCGGTAAGAATTTAAACTCAACAACTTCTCCACCAAAGAGATCTCTAATGTACTGTAGTTTAACAAGCTCATTTAGGTATGTTCTGTCGGTGATTATATACCTTCCGTCTGAGTAGAATTTTTCTGATATAGATGCGGAAAGTTCTAATGAGATATTCTCGTAATAAAGAGCAATCGACGGTTTCCTATTGTAGAGTCTTTCGTATTCTTCGAAAGTATAAGTTTTAGGTAAAGCAGAAAGATATGTTTTATTCATTTTTCCAAGAACTTGATTTAGTGAATTACCAGTTAGATATTGAAATTGCGAGTAGAGAACCGTCATTTTTTGAACGTCGATTAACGCTTGATAAACTCCGAGTGAGTAGTACACAACATCTATTACTCTTTCACTTTTTTTGTAAAAATTAAAGACTCTAACGTATTTATCATTCTCTTTTCTTGCCCATCGAAAAGTTGGAAGATAAACGTACGTACCATACTGCGGGTCTCTGTAAAATCTATCGTTTTTTGAATCGTAGCTGTAGAGTGTTTTATCTGAAATTTGATAATATGTTCCCTCAAAATACACGTGATTTCCATTCTTGTCCGGTGAGAATTCTACAACTTTTTCTTTTGCACTCTCTTTTTCGAAACTAACTACATGAACTATTAAAAGTAGACTTTCAGGTAGCTCTTCAGCAAAGTAATCTTCAAAGTATTTCTTGATGTTAACTCCATCAAAAACTGTTGGGATATTTTTCTCAAAAATTATTTGCACGTTTGAAAAGATTAGTGAGGTAATTATCGTAGTCAAAACTAAAATTAAGATTTTTTTCACCATACTAAACCACCTGCAAAGTTAAATTTCAGGTTGGAAAGAGAACCGTCGAACTCTACACCAGTGTGAACCTTTATGAATGAAATATTACCTTGAATCCCAAGTGTATACGAGATAGAATCACTCTGGAAGTTAATACCACTACTTAAATAGACAGAACCGATCAATCTAAAACTACCGGACAATCTATAGAACTCACTTAAAATCCCTATAGAAAATATAATATAGCTGACAGGTTCTCCATAGAGATTTTTTTGTTTTAGCCCAAATCCTAAAAGAAGGTTGTACGAAACATCATCAAATGTTTCGTTAAAAGCGCTCAAAAATTCGATTTCCAAAGCTATAGGCAAGTCAAAATATGAAACTTTTTCAGCTCTTTGACCTGGTTCTATAGAAAACTTTCTATCGATTCTGATTATTTCGCCTTCTGAATAATCGGCTGAAACATTTACTATTTTAAAATAAGCTTTCCGATCAATCGTATAGACAGTTCCTTCCCTTATTCCCTTATCTTTGCCCGAATCAACAATGACTTGAAGGTTTCTATATCCGTCAACAAAAACAATGTTATCATTCCTTGTAAGCAAAGCCTCTGAAACCTTTGTACCGAAAAAGGAGAGAATTTCCGAAGTGATAATTGAAGGAGAGAGTTCTACTTTAGAAGGTGCATCGATTCTTTCATCCCATACGTAATAGAGTGCTTTAAACGTACGACTGTATCTTAAGGTGTTATTCAGTGGAGAATTTAAGAGTTTGTAGCTAACTGTAGCTGAAACTTCCCAGGATTCAGTTGCGTGTCTAAAATAAGAATAGAAAGTGTAAGGTTTGTAATAGTATTTGTTGTTTTTTCCCTTTACATAACTACCTTCTTTATCTGGCACGTACTGTTTGGTCTCGTAATTGTAAGAAAAAAGTTGACCGACGTAAACTTCTATAAATTCGTCTCCATCTTTTATGTAGTTTCCTGAATATCTGTTCTCTATGTAATATTCCTGTGTTACGGCCTTTCTAACTTGTATTGAGTCAACTGAGATTTGGAGAGTCTTTTCAGGCAACTCCACTTCTGAGAAAACAATATTTTTAGTTGTTAAAAGATCTTGTAAACGTAGCTCTTCGAAAAGACTCTTATCACTAATCACAATGTTGAAATAATTACACAGCTGGGTTAAAACATCCAGAACAATCCCTTTGGAGATTTCATATGTGATATTTGACTCTGGAGTGTAGAAACTGCTTCTGTTTAGTCTAATATCAACTAAAATCTTTGTTCCGTAATCCAAAGCAAAGATCTGTAACGAAAGAAGGATGAATATTACTAGTAGATATTTTTTCAAACCCTGCCCCCCTAATTTCGAAAATTGGCGTTAAAAATCAGTAAAATATTTGTATCCAAAGAACTCTTGCTTTCTTTTCGGATTCATTAGAAAGGTAGTGAACACAGTCGGCTGGGTAATAAAAACAGTCCCCTTCTTTTGCAGTGTATTTCTTTTCGTCTAAGTGGAGCCTCACTGTTCCTTGTAGAACGTAGCCGAATTCGTCACCTTCATGAGCTTCTTCGGGTTCCGTTTGTTTTCCCGGTTCAAGCTCAACGATCTTAGCGTCAATCTCTTTATCTTCGATTTCACTCATCAAAATTTGCATTTTGACTCCTTCGGGTAGATCATATACTGGAACTCTTTCTGCCTTTTTAAACAATATCTTTCTCGGTTCATCTGAAAAGAAGTTTTTGAGGTTCGTTCCAAGAACCTTCAAGATTCTGTCGAGGGTTTCAACAGAAGGAGAAACACTATCACTTTCAAGTTGTGATATGAAACTTCTTGAAAGATCGCACCTTTCAGCAAGTTCTTCTTGAGTATACCCTTTCGCAAGCCGGAGTTTTCTAATCTTACTACCTATGTTCAAGATTCCACCTTCCTTTTTTCGAAAGTTTTGTGCTAAAATATTATAGCATATTTTAGAGATGAGAAGGTGAAATTGTGATAAAAATAGGATATCTTAGAACAGAAATCATTAATCTCAAGGTGGTTTTTCAAAATGAATACTTAATAAGCATTGATTTTGTAGATCATATCAACGAAGAGGAGAATGTTGATGAAACAGTTAATAATTTTTTAAAACAGTTAGAAGAATATTTCGAGGGAAAACGGAAAGAATTTGATGTTCCAGTAATTTTAGATGGCACAGATTTTCAGAAAAAAGTTTGGATTGAAACGATGAAAATTCCGTACGGTGAGACTATTAGTTATTTTGAACTTGCCAAACTAATAGGAAGTCCCAACGCTGTTAGGGCTGTTGGAAACGCGTTAGGTAAAAACAGAATCCCTATAGTTATACCTTGTCATCGAGTTTTAAAATCAGATGGACAACTTGGCGGGTTTACTGGTGGAGTAGAAATTAAAAAATATCTGTTGGAGCTTGAAAAGAAAAGTAGGTGATAAATGTGCTTGTTGGAATTGTTCAATTTAAACAGGAGCTTTTTAAGGTAAAAGAAAATGTTGAAAGAGCTTATGAACTTATCAAAAATGAAAACGCAGACATATTCATCTTCCCAGAACTTGCTTTTACAGGCTACACGTTCAAGTCAATAGAAGAAGTTAGAAATCTTTCGGAAGACTTGGAAGGATATTCCATTCAGTTCTTCAAAAATTTCTGCGTTGAAAAGAAAACAAACGTTGTTTTCGGATTTATCGAAAGAAGCAAGGAAGATGTTTACAACTCTGCAATTTTAATAAAGCAAGACGGAAGTTGTAGAATCTACAGAAAAACTCACTTATTTTTTGAAGAGAAACTTTTCTTCACTCCAGGAGATACCGGTTTTTGGGTGGAAGATGTCAAAGGTGTGAAAGTAGGAGTTGCGATTTGCTTTGATTGGTTTTTTCCAGAATCTTTTAGAACGTTGGCACTTAATGGTGCTCAGCTCATCGCTCATCCATCCAACCTCGTTATGCCATATTGCCAAGAAGCCAACAAGATAAGGTCTCTTGAAAATAGAGTATTTATAGCAACGGCAAATAGATGGGGGGAGGAAATAAATGAAGAGAAGAAATATAAATTCACCGGGATGAGTCAATTGACAGATCCGAAAGGAAATGTTGTTTTCAGATTAGAACCGAAAGGTGATTATGTAAAAATTGCTGAGATTGATGAAAATTTAGCACATAATAAACAAATCAACGATTTTAATGATATAATCAAAGATAGGAGACCAGAATTTTACGAATAGGGGTAGATTTCTGTGGAAGATTTCTTAGAGGTTTCTAAGTTGATCTTTTCTTCTAAAAGTTCAAAGATGTTCAGAGTTTATTTTAAAAGCCTTCTCTACGACATTTTAAAGAAGGCACTAACTGAAAAGTGGGAGGAAAGACAGACACTTAAAGAACTTTTCTATTATTGTTCCAAAATAATGGGAGCAGATGAATGGTCGTTCTTGGTGACACCACCTAACGATAGATGGTTTTTCTACGTTTGGGCTGATTATTACGATAATATAAACTTAGTAAAGTTAGCCGAGAAAATTCAAAATACTCCTGGTAACAATGTTGAAGAAGTTATGACGAAATGTAAGTGTGGTTACATGATCAACGTAACCGCTAGCAAAAAATGGGCGAATAAATCGATTCCAACAAAAGTTTGGGTTGGTATAAGGATTTCGCACGAAAAAGAGATATACGGTGTTTTGAATCTTGATTATTTTGAGAATATTAGAGTTACTAAGAAATTAATTACCACAGGAGAAATAATTTCAGAAGAACTAAGCGATTTTATTGCTAAGTTCACTAAAATTACTGAGATGATAAGAACTGGGGAAATGGATATTCTTACAGGTCTACCAAATAGATTAAAACTCGAAAGGGATAAAGAAAAGTTGTTGAAACTAAAAAAGAAAGTTCTATTTATTGATTTAGACGATTTTAAGAAAATTAATGATCAATACGGTCATGAAGCTGGCGATGAAACTTTGAAAATAATTGCCCAAAGACTTTCGAGAATAGTACGAAAAGATAGAGATTATGTTTACCGATACGGTGGAGATGAATTTTTAGTCTTTGTTCCAAACGAAAGCGATGCAAAAGTAGTGGCAGATAGAATAAAGAAAGTTTTATCATCTCCAGTCAGGTTAAAAGACGGAACTATAGTCAAAGTGGGAGTAACGATTGGTATTGCGGATATGTGCGAAAGTATAGATGGAAGCATAAAAATGGCTGATACAGAAATGTACAAAAGAAAACGGAGAAAGAAAGGCTAAGGGACTTAGCCTTTCTTACTTAGAAGATTTTCTAATCTTTTGATAATTTCATCTATCTCAGAATACCTGACGTTCAAAGGTAGTAAAAATCTCAGTGTTGTCTTTCCTACAACGTTCAATAGCAGATTTTCTTGTAAACCTTCCTCTTTGCTAATTTCTCTTCCAACATTAAGTCCGACCATCAAGCCAAGACCTTTCACAGGTCCTAAATGTGAAATTCTTTTTCTGAAATATTCTCCTTTTTTCCTTACGCTTTCGAGAAGTTTATCATCAATTTGTTCAAGAACCGCTCTACCACCTGCAAGTGCAACAGGGTTCGGTGCAAATGTTGTTCCGTGTTCTCCTTTTTTAAATACATCTTTGTATTTTCCAATAAGTACACAAGCACCAAGTGGTAATCCACCACCTGAACCTTTTGCAACAGTTACAATGTCTGGTTCGAGACTTATCTGCTTGTATGCGTAAAAGGTTCCCGTTCTTCCAAGTCCAGCTTGAACTTCATCAGCAACGACTATATATCCATACCTTTCTTTGTACTCGTTTATAACCTTTGCCATATCTTTACTTACAACATTCAGCCCACCGCTACCTTGAACCGTTTCAACAAAGACAGCTGAGATTTTTTCTTTCTTCAAAATCTTTTCGAATGAATTTGCATCGTTGAAATCTAAAAATATCGTCTCACTTTTGAAAAACTGCTCTCTTATCTCTGGAAAACCTGTTATCGAAAGGCTCTTTACAGTTCTTCCGTGAAAATTTCTTTCGAAAGATATAATCTTTCCTTCTTTTCTTACTTTCATAATCGCTTTTAAAGCAGTCTCAGTACTCTCAGCACCAGAGTTTGTGAAGAAAACTTTTCCTTCTTTTCCTGTTTCTTTCACTAGCCTTTGAGCAATAAACTCCGCATCTTCGTCAAGAAAATAATTAGATAAATGTGTGTATCTTTGGAGCTTCTTTTTCATTGCAGAAATCACTTTACTGTTGTTGTGACCGAGTATACAAACTCCGATGCCTAAAAAAGTGTCAATATACTCATTATCTTTCTCATCGTAAATATAGATACCTTTTGCTCTCTTGACCTTGATTTGAAAAGGAGAATAAACATCAACTAAATAGCTCACTGAAAGACCTCCCTTTAGAGTTCAAATTCTTCACAGAGTTTTCTAACAAGTTCTTCAGCACACTTTTCAGAGACAAGACAAGAAATCTTTATCTCAGAAGTTGTTACCAATTCTGGTTCAACATTCATTTCATCGAGAATTTTGAAAAACCTTGCAGCAACCCCATAATGCGATTTCATACCAACACCTACAACTGAAACTTTTGAGAATTTTCCGTAAACCTTTATGTTGTCTTCAAATTCTCCAAGCGCTTCGTGGATAGTTTTTCTGACTTCGTTCAAACCGCTTTCAACTATTGAAAACGAAAGATGAATTCCTGTACCATTTTTAACAAGTGAGATCATATCAACGTTCAAACCTTTGTCAGCTAATTTTGAGAATATTTCTGTAATAACTTTGCTTTCATTTGGAAGATTGAAGACACTGACTTTGACTTGATTTTTCTCAAGTGCTGCACCTGTAACGACAGGTTCTTCCAACCACTCAGGTAATTTTTCGACCACCCACGTTCCCTCCTCTTCGCTAAATGACGAACCACAGTAGATGGGTACTTTGTACTTCTTCGCTATTTCCACAGACCTTGAATGGAGCACCTTTGCTCCCAAACCTGCGAGTTCCAACATATCGTCGTAGGTTATGTATTTCAACTTTTTAGCGTTTGGATATATCTTTGGATCCGTTGTGTAAACTCCAGATACATCACTATAAATCTCACAAGGACATCTTAGTTTTGCAGCTATTGCTACCGCTGATGTATCTGAACCACCTCTTCCAAGTGTTGTAAAATCTCCAAATTCGTTTATACCTTGAAAACCGGTTACTAACAAAACATCGTATTTTTCAAGATAATTGAGTAACTTTTTTGAATCTATATCGACAATCTTTGCGGTTGTGTGGTGCTTTGTGGTCTTTATAGCCGCTTGAAATGCGTTTAAAGATAGAGCTGAGGTTCCCAAATCGTTTAACGCCATCGAAACCAAAGCTACCGAAATTTGTTCACCGGTTGCAAGGAGCATATCGAGTTCTCTTGGATGTGGATTTTTAGAAACATCGTGTGCAAGCTTTATTAACGAATCTGTCGTTTTTCCCATCGCTGAAATGACGACAACTAATTTCTTTCCTTCATCAACGCGGCTTTTTATTCTGTTAGCAACATTTATGATTCTTTCAGGTGTGGCAACCGAAGAACCACCGTATTTTTGAACGATTATTTCACTCAACTTTATCACCTCTGATTTAGATTTCTTAGCCCATCAACTATCTGAGTTTTTGAAAGAGTCTTTTCGTCAACTTTTTTAATTACTCTCCCAGGTACTCCAGCAACAACACTGAAAGGTGGTACGTCTTCTATAACCACACAACCCGCTGCGATTACGCTGTTTTGTCCAACTCGAACGCCTTCCAAAACAACTGCGTTAGCCCCGATAACTACGTTGTCTTCGATAACGACAGGTTGAGCACTCGGTGGTTCTATGACACCTGCGATAACACTTCCAGCTCCTATATGGCAATTCTTACCTATGATAGCTCTTGCACCGATGACTGTGTTCATATCGATCATCGTCTTTTCACCGATAACAGCTCCAATGTTTATCACAGCTCCCATCATTATTACCGCACCATCACCTATCTCTACCATATCCCTTATTATTGCACCAGGTTCTATACGTGCGTTGTACTTTGTGATATCTGCAAGCGGAAGTGCTGAATTTCTGGCTATTACTTCGACTTTACTGTTGTAAACGAACGGAGATTCTAAAACCTTTAGAATGTCCTGGTATTCACCAAAAATTACACAAAAATCACTACCACCTATTATTTCAAGACCTTCTGGTGCTATCTTTCTGATCTCTTTTACATCACCTGATATGTACCCTCTGGCTATAGTTTTCTTTTTAGAATTTGCAATCAAGTCGATAATTTCTTGTGTGTCCATAGAATTTTCCCCCTTACCTTGAGTTTTCTAAAACTTCCCTGAAAGAATAAAAGCCTGGTTTTGCATTGCAAACAAACTGTGCGGCTGTTAAAGCTCCGAGAGCGAAAACTTTTCTTGAAATAGCTCTGTGGATAATTTCTATTACTTCACCTTCGTTTGCTAATATGACTGTATGGTCGCCAAATATTCCACCAAGTCTTAGAGAATGGATTTCTATAGTTCCTCCCAAAATTTGCGAAAGAGAAATAGCAGTTCCAGAAGGTGCGTCTTTCTTTTGATTGTGATGTTTCTCAACGATAGAAACTTCCCAGCTTGATAGTTCTTTTGAAATTATCTCAAGAAGTCTTTTTACTAAGTCAATACCTTTTGAATAGTTTGTTGAATAGACAACCGGTACTTCTTTAGCATGTTCTTTAAGACTTTCAAGTTTTTCTGCTGTCAGTCCGGTTGTACCAACAACTAACCCACAGGAATATTTTTTTGAAAGTTCTAAAGTCTTTTGAAGAGCTGAGGGGGATGAAAAATCTACGATTACGTCAGGTCTATCAATCTCTTCAATTACGTCAGCATCTACTTTCAAGACAAGATTATGATCTTTGAAAACTTCGATTATTTCTCTTCCCATCTTTCCTTTGAAACCGATAAGGCCGTACTTCATATAGAAACCCCTTCTTTCTTGAGATTTTCAATTAAATTCTTCAACTTTTCGATCGTTGAATTTGTTGCAGAAACGAGTGGAAGTCTGAGTTCGTTTTCGATCTTTCCTAATAAGTGTAGAAAAGCTTTAACTGGTATTGGGTTAGTCTCGATAAAGAAAAGTTTCATTGCAGGAAGCAATTTGTAGTGGATTTCTCTTGCTTTTGGAAAATCTGATGAAAGTGCATAGTTTACAAGCACGACCATCTCTTTTGGGAGTGCGTTTGAAACGACTGAAATAACGCCATCACAACCTGCTGAAATCATATGAAGCGTTCTATCGTCGTTACCAGACCAGACATAAAATTGTAAGTTTTCTTCCCTTAGTAATCTGATAACTTCGTCAGCTTGGTTAACATCAGCGTTAGCTTCTTTTAGACCGATAATATTTTTGAAATCTTTCGCTAGTTTTACAACAGTTTCAGGGGAGATGTTGACACCTGTTCTTGAGGGTACATTGTAAACGATTATTGGGATGCTTAATCTTTCAGCTAAGTACCTGTAGTGTTCATACAACCCTCCTTGAGTTGGTTTATTGTAGTAAGGAGTAACAATCAAAACACCGTCAGCACCGTCTTTTTCGGCTAATTTTGAAAGTTTTAACGTCTTTTGAGTATCGTTCGTTCCGGTTCCTACAATAACCTTAGCTTTACCGTTACAGATTTCCTTAGTTATTTGAGTCAATTTTGTGCGTTCTTCTTCCGTAAGTGTTGCACCTTCTCCAGTTGTTCCTGCAACGATTATAGATGAAACTCCACTTTCAACTTGCCATTCGACAAGTTTTCCGTAAGCTTGATAGTCAACTTCTCCGTTTTTAAATGGTGTTACGATAGCGGTTCCTACCCCTCTAAACATTCTCAACCCCTCCTTTAAGATAGACAATATCGTTTTCAAAAATTACTGTTAGATTCCCACCACATGTTTTTACACAAACGACATTTGTGTTATCTATTTTTGTTTTGTAAACATAAGCTGTTGCAGTCGAACCACTTCCGCAAGCTTTCGTTTCTCTTTCAACACCACGTTCGTATGTTCTAACGAAGATTTTCGATGGTTCAATAACAGTGTAAAAATTCACGTTCGCATTCAAAATTTCACGAAGTTTTCTACCTACGCTATTTACATCAAGCTTTTGCAAAGTTTCCAAACTGGGTACATTGACTACTAAATGTGGAACCCCCACCTTTAGTAAAAAACCTTCGTAGCCTTCCACACTAATAAACTCAGGTTCGGTTGGTTTTGGCATCGTTACTGAAACTTCTCCATCTTCAAAGGTTTTTCCGTGAATTTCACCTGAATATGTGAGAAACGAAAACTCACTTAAATTAAATTTTTCAGAAACGAATTTGAAAAACGTTCTTGCTCCGTTACCACAAAATTCCGCTCTCTTTCCGTCTCTGTTGAAGTAGTCCATAAAAAACTTTCTGTCTCTAATCTCAATAAAAATTGCACCATCTCGGTCTTCGACGTTTGAGAGGACTATTTCCCTTTTTTCTAAGTCTGAAAGTATTTTGTCAGTTGAGTCTATTACTATAAACGAATTACCTACTGCTGTGTACTTGTGTATTCTCAACGCTATTCAACTCCCTGTGTTTTAGTAGAATTCTTATCGCATTAGTTGCAGCACCTACTCGTATATTGTCTGCGACTATCCAAAGTGCGAACGTGTGGGGATCAAAATATCTAATCCTTGAGACGAAAACCTCGTCTCTTCCAGCTATTTCTTTTGGTGTTACAATTTCATCTGTTACTACAACATCTTCACATTTTTTGAGTGTTTCTACAAGTTCTTCTTTTGAGCCTATAGGAAAGTATGTTCTTACGTAGACACTCTCAGAATGACCGTAGTAAACTGGAACCCTCACGGTTGTTGGATAGACATTTATTCTTGGTGAATTCAAAATCTTTCGTGTCTCATTTATCATTTTCCATTCCTCAGTTGTTATATCTTTTTCGAAATCTCCTATGAGTGGTATAACGTTGTGAGCAATCTGCTTTGCGAAAACTTTGTACTCGTTGGAACCTGAAAGTTGAGAATTGTACTCGTCTATAGCTTTGTGTCCAGCTCCAGAGACAGCTTGGTAAGTTGAAGCGAAAATTTCGCTGATAACATACTTTCTTTCTATTTCGTACAGTGCTAAAACCATCTGAATTGTGGAACAATTAGGATTTGCAATTATGCCACTGTAGCCCTTAAGCAAATTCCCGTTAATTTCCGGAACAACGAGCGGAATATCTTTTTCCATCCTAAAGGCTGAAGAGTTATCGATGACCGTATTCCCATTTTCCGCAGCTATTTTTGCAAAGTGTCTTGAAACATTTGCACCTGCAGAAAAGAGTAAATAATCGTACTTTTCTTTCATTGCATCTTCCGTTAATTTTTCAACCAAATACTCTTTACCTTTGAAAGTCAGAACTTTCCCTGCAGACCTCTCCGAACTGAAGAGTCTAAGTTCATCAACTTGAATGTCAAAATCTTCCATAACCTTTAGAAACGTTCTACCAACTTCCCCTGTCGCACCAACGATGCCAATCTTCATCTTACAACACCTCCAGCTTGATATATTTATAAAAAAAAGCGGGCTGAATTTCTTCAGCCCGCTTTTTGCAGTTTCTTCGGTCTATGCCAAAACACAAGACCGCCACTGCAAAAGCGGGCGGTTGCGTTTAGCTTTTTTATTTTCTTTATTAACTTGCGAATTTTGAAGTTTGCAATAGTTATAGACAAAAATATTTTCCATTCAAGTGCATACTCCTTTTTTCACAATTTTGCTTAATTATACAAAAAATCTTTACCATTTGTCAAGTGCTTTTTTTGGAAATATTTCAATCATAGGAAAATTTTCCGGAAGTTTATTATTAATAGTATTGACAAAACTAAAAATACTGTATATACTGTATATACACAGTATACGGGAGGTTTAAAGATGTGTTGAGTATAATCTTATCTAAAACTTCTGAAGAACCAATATATGAGCAGATAAAGAAACAAATAAAGTCTCAAATTATAAATGGTAAGTTAACTAAAGGCACCTTATTACCATCGATAAGAACACTTGCTAAAGAGTTAAATATAAGTGTTATCACAGTAAAAAAAGCTTACGAAGATCTTGAAAAAGAAGGATTTATTTTAACAGTTCCGGCTCGTGGAACTTTTGTTGCTGAGATTAATATGAAATATATATTGGAAACAAAGTTAAAAGAAATTGAACAAAAAATTTGTGCGATTATTGAAGAAGCAAAATGTTCGGGAATAGAACTTAAAGTTATTGTAGATATTGTAACCAAATTTATCAACGATGGAAAGGGTGAGTTTTAGGTGATTGCTTTAGAAGTTTCAAATTTAAGAAAGAGTTACAAAGGCTTCACACTTGATATACCTTATTACAGTGTTGAGAGTGGATACGTGACTGTTATTTTAGGTAAGAACGGAGCTGGAAAAACGACATTTATAAAAGCTATTTTGGATTTAATAAAGAAGGACAGTGGAGAAGTTCGATTTTACGACGAAGTCTACACTTGTGACAATTTAGGCTTGAAAAAACGAATTGGTGTTGTCTTTGAAAATCCTATTCTTCCTTCGAATTTTTCAGCACACGATGTAAGAAATCTAATGAAAATTTTCTATGAAAATTGGGATGATGGATTGTTCCAAAGTCTGTGTGAAAAGTTTGAGATAAATCCAAAACAAAAAGCGTATAAATTATCAAAAGGGACTCTTACAAAATTGTCTATAGCTTGTGCGTTAGCTGTGAGCCCAGATATATTAATTCTCGACGAACCAACGAGCGGTCTTGATCCTGTATCGAGAGCACAATTTATAGAAATATTACAAGGGTTCATTCAATCTGAAAAAAAGTCAATATTTTACTCTACCCACATAATTTCAGACGTTGAAAATATTGCAGATTTTATAACAATTATAGATAACGGTAAAATTATCTTTTCAGAATCAAGAATAGATTTGGAAAATAATTATAGAATTGTTAAAGGCCAAGTTGAATTTTTAAGTAAGCTAAACCCAGAAAGGATAATTTCTTTACATAAAAAAGAATACCATTTTGAAGCACTTTGTAAAACAAATGGTATTGAGAATTCTTCAGACGAACTAATATTCGAAAAACCGACAATGGAAAGATTTTTCATAAATATTGTTAAAAGTAACTCGAAAGAATGGAGGGAATAAGATGTATAAAGTGACTCTTAAGCTGCTTGAAAGAAGATTTATTATTTCAGCATTAGTCTTACTTCTTCTTTTCTTAGCTTGGATTTTTGTTGGAAATAATGCTGTTGACTATAATTCTCAGAGAATTTTTATATCCATTTACAGCTTTATTTTATTTATTCTGAGTTATGTGGATATATCACAACTATTTTATTTTGAGTCGAAAATTTCTAAACTTTCATCGTCTTTAATACCATTTTACTTTACTCTACCTGTTAAAAGAAAAAATATTGTTTACATTTTATTAGGAACTGTTTTTGTGCATACCCTTCTCTCCTTCGGAATGTTATATGTTTCTGTTTTATCTCTTAAACTGTTAGGATATTTTGAAAATGTTGAACTACTATCATTATTCTTTCAACTATCAGTTATTTTGGTGTTTCTCTCAGTTGTTGGAATAATACACCCTCTTTCTTCTATATTTATTAGAAATCCTGCCGCTAAACGTTATTTCGATGTGTTTATTTATCTAAGTATGTTATTTTTGTTCCAGATTGAACTCAAATTATTTATTTCCAATGAGAAAAATTATAGAATACAAAGTCTTTTTGACGTTTTTTACACAAACAATCTGTTCGCTATTGGATTTTTAATATTTGGAATTTCATTGTTTGCTATTCAGGTATTTTTGGTATCACGTTTAATATACAAGTTGGAAATATAAATTTAGAGGGAGGAGTATTATTATGAGTTCAGTAATTCAGGCTGAAAAACTTGTCAAGAAATTCGGTGATTTTACTGCGGTGAATGGAATTGATTTAAATGTCAAAAAAGGTGAAATTTTTGGATTCTTAGGTCCAAACGGTGCTGGAAAGACTACGACAATAAGAATGCTGACAGGCTCTTTGAAACCCACAAGCGGGCAGATAAAAATTTTGGGACTTGATATGTCGAAAAATGAGCTTGAGATTAAAAAAAGAATTGGTGTTGTTCCTGACGAACCGAACATCTTTGAACATTTAAAAGGAAAAGATTTTATAGAATTTATCTTAAAAGTGTACAAAATTCCAAAGAAAGAAGTTGATGAGCGAATAGTTGAGATCTCTGAAGCTTTTGGGATAGATTATCTTGACCTTTACATTTCTGAGATGTCACATGGAATGAAACAGAAACTTATCCTTTTGAGCGTTCTAATGCGAAAGCCAGAAGTAATGTTTTTGGATGAACCTACTGTAGGACTTGATGCAAGAAGTGCTAAGATACTGAAAGAACTTTTGATAAAATACGCTAATCAAGGAATAACGATATTTATGACCACTCACATTTTGGAAATCGCAGAAAAGATGTGTACAAGTGTTGCTATAATAAACAAGGGTTCAATAGTTGCGCAAGGAACAATTCAACAGCTTAAAGAAGATAAATCAAAATCTTTGGAAGATATCTTCTTAGAGCTTACAGCAGAAGAAGATATCAAAGATATAGTAGATTCGTTGTAAACTGTGATATTCGAAATGGAGTGATAAAAATGCTTGGAATCTTGTTTAAGTATTTAGGGATCTATCAACGCTTAGATACGAGTGTGAAATCTAAGAAGGTCAATCCAATAATTGGAATGATTATAGGAATTCTTCCATTTACTTTGATTATGTATTCATTCACGTACAGAATTTTTAAAATGCTTGCTGTTCAGCAGGAAATAGCGTACATATTCTATCTTTTTTCCCTTTCTTTCTTCTCTTTTATGTTTTTGGCTGGATTCATAGGTTGGGGGATGTACGCCTTTTCAAGAACTCCAGAAATTGAATATCTGTTGACGATGCCAGTGGACAAGAAAACCCTAGCGCTTTATCAGATACTTTCAACGACCTTTTCTCAGATGTTACAACTCGGGCTTTTCTTTGGAACAGGATTAGCTTACGGAATGGCTACCAAAACGTTGAATGTACTGTTTGTCGGCAAGTTGATTCTAAATATTTTCTATCTTTTAGCTATTGGAAGCTTACTAGCAATACTCTTGGGTGGTTTAAGTTCCAAAGCATTTGTTAGAAGGCTTAATGCGGTAATTTTGATAATCAGTATGTTTTCGGTATTAGGATTGACTTATTTAGTAGATTATGATTTTTCAATGATAGCTGAACAAGAAAAAATGATGAAACTTTTAATTGTTTCACAATCTAAGTATAATTTCTTTTCTTGGGTGATCAGAGAAGAAATTGTATACAACTACATCAGTTTTGGCATAACGGTACTTTCATTACTAATCTTCTTTGAAGTTTCCAAAAAAATAGGTTATGAACCAAGCATTTCCAAAAGAAAACATCAGGATGTCAAGGTTGAAATCTCAAGAAACTCGAAAAGTTCTATCTTGTCAGCTGTGTACTTTAAGGATTTAAAGATTTTAAAAGCGAGTGAACAATTTTTGATTCTTTTACTTTACCCACTTGGTTTTGGAATATTGATGGGATTCGTTGCTCCAAACGTAATTTCAATATTACTTCCTTTCACCGCGATATCATCTTTTTATGTTGCTTTTGAAGCTGGAATACTTATGAAAAACGAGAAAAATTACTTGAGATACGTTGCTATTTTACCTCTAACTTTTGAACAGTTGTTATTACCGAAAGTTTTAATTCCTGTGCTGATAAACATATTTATGACCCTTGGATTAGTTATTGTTTTGATATACAAGGGTTTCGAATTACCACTTCTACTGCTTCTAATTCTTATCGTAAGTTTTTTGTTTGGGGTTTCAGGTATCCTTGGAAGTTATTTTACTCTAATTGATGAGAAAAGCATTTCGAAAAAACAACCTTTTGGTTTCTTATCAACAATTTTGGTTGAGTTAGTAACAATTGGAAGTTCATTGTGTATTTTAACACCTGTAAACCTAATATACAACAAACAAGTTGCAGTAGGAAGTTGGAAATATACAGTTAGTTTGTTAGTATTATTCGGAACTATAGTAGCTGATATCCTTCTTTCATGGTTTTATCTGAGAAAACTCAAAAAAATTTACGAATTTTCAATCGAAAAAGCCTGAAAAATCTTAAAAAAAGACCGCTTTGGAAACCGAGCGGTCTTTTTTTATTCAAGTTTAATCCTACTCAAAAAATTGTATTCATTCATCGCTTCTTCGTACATTCCAACGCTTTCGTAAAGTTGTGCCAATTTTAATCTTTTTCGTTCATCTAAAGGATCTTTCTCAACTATTTTTTTGTAAGTAGAAACCGCAAGCCTCTTTAAACCTAAAGCATAAAAGATGTAAAATCGTGTAATTTTAATTGCAAAAAGAATTATAATCCCTATTGCTAACAAGTAAATGAACCAGTAGTCCTTAAAACCACTAAGAAACTCCAAATTCAGTTTTATCAGGTTTATCGATTTTATCCCCAATGTTTTTTCTAACCGTTTATCCTTGAATCCTTTCTCAGCAAAAAACTTATATACTGTGGACAGCTTTGCTTTTTCTTCCTTAGACAATTTTTCGCTGGTCCTTTCTTCCAATAGGTTTATCATTGATGCGGAGAAAAAATTCTCTTTTTTCATAGTTGAAAAAATGTTGTAGAACTTTTCAAGATCTTGAGGATTTTCCAAAGAGTAGTTGTATATTTTTTCAAACAACTCTCTGTACGAATAGTTGCCATAAAGTGATAAAAGATAGAGGATTTCAGGATTTTTAGGGTCAAAGTTCTCAAGGATCGAATCTAAGTCGGTAAATATATTAAATATATGCGTTTTCATCTTTAAAGATGGCTGATTATTCTTCAGAAAATCTATTAGTCCGTTTATATCTTCTTTCACCGCAAATTCATATTCTTTTAGAACACGCTTTGAATGTATCATTTTTCCAATGTTTTCAATTTCCGATTCGTTTTCCGTTGTAATTGTGGCACTTTGAAGGAATGAAAGATACATATCCCACGCAAATTCGGGATCTTCTTTTGAAGTTTCGATAATTTTTTCTAAAGACTGAGAAAATAATGAGCAAGCGAATATACTTACGAGAACAAGAGTAACGAGAATTTTGCTAATTTTCTTTGTGTATTCCGTATCTTTCATCCTCCTTATTTCCCGCCGGTTCTATGTGAACTACAACATCATAGATAGTATCTGTCTTATGTAATTCATCCTTTATGCATACAGTTATGTCATGTGCTTGTCGTACAGTTTTATCTCCATCAACTTCGATATCCATATCTACATAAAATTTATCCCCAATTCTTCTTGCTCTAATTTTATGTGGATTTGAGCCACCACATTTTTCACAAGCTTTGATAACCTCGTCGTAAATCCAGTTGTCTTCTTTTCTTATTCCATCCATCAATTCGTGAGTGTTTTCTTCGAATATCTCCCAAGCAACTTTGATTATAAAAAGCGACAAAAACAATCCTACAAGTGGGTCCATCCAACTCAATCCAATTTTATTCAAAATAATACTACCAAAAACCAAAGAAGAATTCAATATATCGTTTCTCATATTTTTGGCTTCTGCTACCATGGCATAATTTTTATGTTTTTTTCCTACAGTGTATTCAGCTAAGAATATTGAAGTTTTGAAAGCGACTGATATCACTGCTACAACTAAAACGAGGTAACCCTCTATTTGGCCGTAATTTTTTGTGATAAGTCTTTTAGCACTTTCAACGAGTAAGCTTACTCCAGCATAGAATACAACAAAAGATATAACTTTTGCTCCTATGTTTTGAGCTTTTGAGTGTCCGAACGGGTGTTCTCTATCTGGCGGTTTTGAGGAAATAATGGTGGTTAAAAGCATAACAGAAGAAGTCATTATATCAGTTGCGGTATCAACACCGTCAGCAAGTAGTGCCATACTCTTGAAAATAAGTCCTGCTAAAATCTTAATAACAGCAAGAAAAATGTTTACTACAACAGCGTATATTCCAACTCTTCTAACGGTCTTCTCCATTATCTTTCCTCCCTAAAAATAATAGGGGGAACACTCCCCCTAAAAATTTATCAGAGAAAACTTATTTTCCAAGAGCGGATTTTGCGATTGTAACGTATTCTTTGAAGCTTTCAGGATCGTTTACCGCAAGTTCTGAAAGCATCTTTCTGTTTATTGAAACTCCCGCAAGTTTAAGACCGTGGATGAGTTCGTTGTACTTTAATCCTTCATTTCTTGCTGCGATGTTGATTCTTGTTATCCAAAGTTTTCTGAAATTACCTTTCTTATTTTTTCTACCATCGAAAGCGAATTTTAAAGATCTCAGGTAGAGTTGTCTTGAAAGTGAATATCTTCTGTGAAGAGCTCCTCTATATCCTTTAACAAATTTCATCAATCTTCTTTTTTTCTTCTTTGCGTTAACAGCATTTTTTACGCGCATTTCTATCTCCTCCTTCTATTATCTTTTTCCAAGTAATCTCAAAACTCTTGGTTTGTCACAGCTTTTAACTTTGGCTTCAAGTCTGAGTTTTCTGAGTGTTGATCTTCTCTTTTTACCTGTCTTGTGCCATGCGTTTGCTTTTCTTCTTAATATTTTTCCATTTTTTGTTACTTTGAATCTCTTTGCAGCGGTTTTGTGTGTTTTAGCTTTAAGCTTTGCCATACAAGTTCCCTCCTCTGTTTAGTTTCTCATTGTTTTCCTTTCAGCATCATCCACATATCTCTTCCTTCAACTTTTGCTTCTTTCTCAACAGCAGCTATATCTGATAGATCCTTTGCTATCCTGTCTAATATCTCTTTACCTTTTTCAACGAAAGCTAATTCTCTTCCTCTGAACATAACTGTGACTTTAACCTTGTTTCCTTCTTCGATGAATCTTCTTATGTGTTTTAGTTTTGTTTGATAATCATGCTCGTTTATGCCGATTCTGAATTTCATCTGTTTGATTTCAATAATTTTCTGATTCTTTTTGGCTTTCTGTTCTTTCTTTGCAATTTCGTATTTGTACTTTCCGTAATCCATTATTCTTGCAACTGGTGGTTGAGCGTTAGGAGCAACTAATATCAAATCAAACCCTCTCGAGCGTGCTTCCAAAATGGCATCACTTTTTTTCATAACACCAAGCTGTTTACCAGTTTCATCAACTACTCGCAGCTCATCAAATGGAATCTCCTCGTTGCGTATGATCTTATCTTTTTCTTGTTTAATAACTTTCACCCTCCTTCTGGATGTTATAAACTACCCCACCTAAAAAGGCGTTGGCTTCCTGCTTCATTAAACAGACTTGCTACTGAGCTTTCACCCAGCAATAGAGGTCCAAACTCTACAGGCGTAACTTTAAGCTGTTCATTCACTACGATGCTTATGTATACAAGATTACGGATTGATTATTGCAATATTATACGACCAAAACTGATTTTTTCACCTGCAGTTCATCTCCATCTTGCAGAAGTTGGAGACTTCTTGCTGAGTTACGTTAAAAATAAAAAATGCGGACAAAACGCCCGCATTCCATTAATTACGATATGTGAAATTTACAAAGTCTTTTGACTTACCGTATAGGCACTATTGCCATACGGTGGGAAGCGGGCGCTTCCTCTTTAAAATTGATGTCGTCTGGTGGGTCGCGTGGGAGTCGAACCCACGACCACCTGATTAAGAGTCAGGTGCTCTACCTGCTGAGCTAGCGACCCAAACAATCAAAAAATAACTTCCGTGGTGCCCCCAGGAGGAATCGAACCTCCATTTGCGGATTAGGAATCCGCCGTTCTATCCTTTGAACTATGGGGGCTATCCCTCTGGCAGCCCCACGGGGAATCGAACCCCGACTCTCGGACTGAGAATCCGATGGACTAGCCGTTATCCTATGGGGCCTCAACTCATGACCGTGTATTATGATAACATAATCTTAGAAAAAATCAAGAGGTAAATTTGACTTAAGGTAAAAAATTCCCAGCGGATCTATATATTTTGTACCAATCCTCACGCGTTAAATCGATTTCAGTAGCTTTGCAAAGTTCTTCTAAATGTTTCAAGTTTGTCGTTCCTACAACAACTTGCATCTTTGCCGGATGTCTTAGAATCCAGGCAATTGGAATTGCAGAAATTGGAACATCGTATTTTGTTGACAAATCTTCGAAAACTTTGTTCAACTCTGGAAACCTTTCTCTGTTCAATATATTTTCTTCAAAGAACCCGTAAAGCAGTGGAGACCAAGCTTGGATTGTTATCTCATTTAATCTGCAGTATTCAATTATGCTACCATCTCTATTTATTCCAAACTCGTTCTTCATATTGAAGTTCACTCCATAATCTATTGCCGGAGTATGGCCAACACCAAACTGAATTTGATCTATGATAAGCTCACAAGAAAGATATTTCTGCAAAAGTTCAATCTGCATCGGGTTGAAGTTACTAACTCCAAAGTATCTTACTAACCCGTTTGTATGAAGATAAGAAAAAGCTTCCGCAATCTCTTCAAGTTCCATTAACGCGTCAGGTCTGTGAAGGAGAAGAACATCTATGTAACCTGTCTTAAGTCTTTTGAGCGACTTTTCAACGGAAGTTATTATATGCTCTTTCGAAAGGTCGTAATAACCGTTTCGGATTCCACATTTTGTCTGTATGATAACTTTATCTCTCAACGAACGATCAAACGCACTACCGAAAATCTCTTCAGATTTACCACCACCATAAATATCAGCATGGTCAAAGAAATTGATGCCAAGTTCCAAAGCTTTGTTAATCAGTTGTGATACTTCTTTTTCTGATTTGGAACTTATGCGCATACAACCTACAATAATTTTAGAAGCTTTTAAACCACTTTGAATTTCGATATACTGCATATTGTTATCCCCCTTTCAAAAGCCTAATTCAATTTTACCACAAAGATACTTGACACCTACTTCAAATAGTATATAATTTTAAAAGGAGCGCGCCGAGGTGGCGGAATTGGCAGACGCGGTTGACTCAAAATCAACAGGGGCACAGGCTCCGTGGGGGTTCAAGTCCCCCCCTCGGCACCAAAAATATGAAAGCCCTGGCAAACTTGCCAGGGCTTTTTCTGTTGTTGCAACCTTATGAATGCTATAAGAGAAGGCTTAAAACTCTCAACCCATTAATGTTGGATTGACTCATAACTCCCAAAGTAGCTTGTTGCAACAGTCGGTTTCTTGTAAGCTCCATAACAGACCGCACCATATCCGCATCAGTCAAAGTACTCACACTGGAAGTGAGGTTGATCATAGTATCACTCATGTTTCTAACAGCCGAAACTAACCTGTTTGTCGTGGCACCAACGTATCCACGAACAGACGAAACATTCTCAATAGCTCTGTCTAAAACCTTCAGAGCATCTTGGGCGTTTTGAACACTATTCAAGTTTGTATCAGCCAAATTCACGTTTTCTTTATCCATCTGAGCGAGTCCTTGAAGGTCCACGCGTTGTATAGTAATTGTTGCGTTTTGACCTGCGGTTGGACCAGTTTGAACGTTTAAGTTGTTTACATCTCCTCCCAAAACCCTTAAGTTGTTGTAAGTCGTTTGCTGAACTGTTCTGTTTATTCCCCTTGCTAAATCTTCGTATTCTTTTTGAAGTGCATCTCTCTCAGCCTGTGTTAAAGTTCCATTAGATGCTTGCACGGCAAGTTCTCTCATTCTTTGAAGAGAGTTCGAAATGTTTTCAAGTCCACCTTCAGCTGTGTTGAGCATACCGATAGCGTTAAAAGTATCTTTCATTGCACGTTGAAAGCCTCTTACTTGAGAAATGATACGCTCAGCTATAACATTAGAGGCGACATCCACATTCAACGGTACCCTTGCCTGTGAAATTTGTCTTGTTAAGGTTGATTGCTGATTCTGGAGATTTTGTAAATACCTTATTCCCCACATTCCTAAATTGTTGTTGATTCTCATTAACTTTCACCTCCTTAATCGGACGTGATTTCCCGTTTCTATATATTTAGACTCCACAAGTTAAAAAAAGTTCACAAGATTTTTTTGTCAATTCTTTGTTACTGTCATCTTTAAAATATTATATCGCATATTCTTGACATTGTCTGCAATTTTTTCCAAATTCTTCACCGGAACAAAAAATGTGGTATATTTGTTTTTAGAAACCTGAGAGAGGTGAAAAACTATGGGACTTCTTGAGGTATCCGGACCAGTTATGATAGGACCATCGAGTTCACACACGCTTGGAGCACTAAAAATAGCAAGGTTCGCTTACAAATTTTCTGGAATCCCAGATGAAGTGGTATTTGCTTTGCATGGTTCATTCGCTTCTACGTACAAAGGCCACGGAACTGACAGAGCTTTAGTTGCAGGAATTCTTGGTATCAAGGCAGACTCTGAAGAAGTTAGAAAAGCTTTTGAAATAGCAGAAGAAAAAAATCTGAAGTACCACTTTGTAGTCGAAGATCTCGGTGATGTACATCCCAACACTGTAGCTATTAGAATGAAAAAGAATGGAATCGATAACGAGATAGTTGGTGCATCAATTGGTGGTGGTGCGATAAGCATAATTGCAATAAATGGAATACCAACCGCTCTTACTGGTGATTATCCAACACTTGTCATTTTAAACAAAGACATTCCGGGAGCTTTGGAGAGTATTATCAGAAATATAAGCGTGAATATAGCGAATATGTACTTAAGAAGGATAAACGCACTTAAAGGAGAAGCCCTTACTATAATAGAACTTGACGAGGATATATCTCAAGAAGATATTGAACTTCTTAGATCGCTTCCTGCTGTTAAAGAACTTTATTTTGTTAGGAGTGATGACATTGAAGTTCTCTGAATTGATCGAAATATGGAAAAATACTGATTTGGAGTTCCACGAGGTTGTATTAACTAACGAAATGATGGAGCTTGGAAGAGATCCTGAAGCTACGAAAAACAGATTAAAAAAGCTTCTAATTGTAATGCTTGAAGAATCTGAAAAGAATTTTGGAAGAAAATTCGAGACTTTGACTGGATTAACTGGAACGAACGCTGAAAAATTTGCTAATTACTCTCCAAAGTTGTTGAGTCAATTTAACCATATTGCAACTGTCACCGCACTTTCTATGGGAGAGAGCAACGCAAGTATGGGAAGAATCGTTGCATGTCCAACAGCTGGTTCCTGCGGGGTTATGCCCGGAGTATTTTACGCACTTTACAAGATATATTCTCCAACAATAGATCGCTTGAACGAAAGTTTCATTGTATCTTCCTGCATTGGTGACACTGTGGCAAAGAAAGCTACACTTTCAGGTGCTGCAGGAGGTTGTCAAGCTGAGATTGGAACGGCTACAGCTATGGCTTCAGCCGGATTAACCTATTTCTTTACATATGATCCACTTAAAGCTTCAAACGCAGCCGCACTGTCTTTAAAATCTCTAATGGGACTTGTATGCGATCCGGTCGGTGGATTTGTTGAAGTTCCGTGTGTTAAGAGAAATGGAGTTGCTGTTAATATAGCAATAGCCACCGCCGAGATGGCGATGGCGGGAATTGAAAGTGTTATTCCTTTCGAAGAAGTTGTTAGTGCTATGTATGAAGTTGGTAAACAGCTCCCCGAGAGTTTAAGAGAAACTGGAATCGGTGGTATAGCTGGAACTGAAAGTGCAAAAAAGATTGTTAGTGAGATACAAAGAAAAATCAGTGGTTTTAGTGATTAAGTTGTTATGTATTTAAAGATAGGATCAGATTTAGAACCTTTTCCAAGGCGTCTTCATTTTTATCTATAATTATGTCTGGTATGGTTTTGTATTCTTCGTTTGAGGTCCCATCTGGATTCAATCCCATATCAGCACTAAATCTTACTACTAATCCACTGTTTGGTAAACTTAATAAAAACGGATCAATTCCAACACCGTCGCCACCGGTTCTTTCGCCAACTAATGTTGCCCAGTTTGTTGCTTTGCAAAAAACTGCAAAAGATTCCGATGCTGAATAAACATCACCATCCACCAGTAAGAAGATTTTTCCTTTAAAATAAATAGAATTCTTTGGCTTAAAAACTTGTTCCCATTTTGAGAAATATTTAAATTCCTTAAAAGTTTCTGGAGGATAATTCTTATTTTTTGGAAGTTTGTTGATTTCAAAAATTTTTATACCTCTTGATTTAATAAAAGCTTTTGAATATTCATCCCCGCGGTACAAAACAAATGTTTCAAAAACTAATTCTTTGTCAATTAGAGAGGGCACTATATAATCAGTCCAGTAAGCGGTATTACCACCACCATTGCCTCGGATATCTATTATTAAATAAGAATAGTTTTTTATCTGCTGATAAAAGTTATGTAAGATTTCCAAGTCTTTTTTTATGTACTGTGTTCCAAAACTTTTTATTTTTATGTAAGCTATCTTGTTTTCCTCTAAAATCTTACATTCACAATTAACGTATTCAAATGAATCATCTTCAAAATGAGATTCTCTTGGTCTTTTAAGTTCAGGTAGAGTTTTCCAATATTCGTATGCTGTAACAACGTAATTATTATTAAGAACTGTTTTCCAAGCTTGCAGAAAAATACTATCATATGCTCTTCTGTAACCATCAAACCATTCTGGAGGAATAATTCCAGTATGGTCATTATTCAAATAGCTCAGGATTTCACTAACTGCACGATAAAATTCGACGTTATCTTTGGTAGCTTTTATCTTCTCTAAAAACTCATCTTTATGTGATAACCAATCAAAACCTGTAAGTCTTTTATTAACTTCGAAATAAGGATAATTATCTTTAAGAATATTATACAGGTATTCAAAATCAGCTACTTTTTCTTCGACAGTAAGTTCATGGTAAATAAACTTTTTTTGAAAAGTTGAAGTAATAAGCAAAAAACATAAAAAGCCGCATATGGGAATAAAGAATGCTTTTTTCACAAATCTACCTCCGCTAATATTCTTCTAAATCTCTTTTTAAAAGTTCTTTTGCATAATTTCTATCTATTTCAGTTGCTATTAATCCGATTCCTGCGAAAATGTATCCCTTGTCTCTAAGGAATTTTACCTCTTCACCTGGTAATAATTCGCTAGTATGCAACTTTCCAAGATTTCTAACACTTTCTATGACTTTCTTAGCAAGTTTTGATCTACTCAAAAATCCGCCTGTTCCAAAGACGTATCTTACAGCTGTCAAATCTTTACCTTCAGCTACCGTCTTTCTTCCAAGTGGAGTGTAAAGGTGTCTTTTAGTTCCAGCGTGCCTTCTAATACCCTGTTGGACACAATATGTAGCAAGTCTTGATATGAAATTTTCCTCTTCAAGATCTTTTGGATATGGAGTGATATTTTCTATAAGAGTCTCTAAATTTGAAAACTCTTTACTTAAATTCTCCTTTCCTATCATCTCAACAACGTTCTTTGCGTTAACATAAAGTCCCAAATCTCCCTCAACAGTTCTTTTAGCAATGGGTTCTGGGGATATAAGCATCTCCTGTACTTCCGGTGAACCTTCTGTAACTGAATCGACGTCAGTTGTTGCACCACCTATGTCTATTGTCAAACAATCGCCGTACATTTCATAAAGCAGTTCAGTAGTGCTCATAACTGCCGCCGGTGTTGGAATTATTCTGTAATTAACTATTTTGGAAACCTTTTCCATTCCAGGAGCGTGAATTATGTGTTCCGCAAAGACTTCTTTAATCACATTTCTTGTGGGTTCTACGTTCAGTACATCTATTCGTGGATAGACATTTTCAACCACGTAAACCTTTTTCCCAGATTCAGTTAGTATATTTTCAATTTGTTCAGCGACCGCAATATTACCCGCGTAGATAATTGGGACGTCAAATTCCATCTGAGCTAAGAGTTTTGCATTATGTAAAACTGTTTCGCTTTCACCGTAATCTACACCACCGGCTAACAATATTAGTTTCGGAGAGATTGATTTTACTTTCTGGATGTGAAAATTATCCATCTTTCCAGCAGTAACATATTTTATTACTGCACCAGCACCGAGAGCGGCTTCACGAGCGGCTCTAACTGTCATATCGTAAACAAGACCATGCACGGTCATTTTTAAACCACCTGCAGCACTACTTGTGGCGGCAAATTTTTCCCAAGTTATCTTTTCTCCAACTTTTTCTTCCATAAGTTTTAGGGCTCTTTCAATTCCCAAAAATACGTCACCTTCGTTAACTGTTGTCCAATGCTCGCTCTGAGCAATTATTCTTGGAGTACCGCCCAGGTGAAACGCAGTCAAGACAGTTGTTGTTGAACCTATTTCCGCAAAAATAAGATCAGCTTTCAAGGTTATCACCCCTATTTATAATGCTCTCTAAATTCTTGATAACGAATGACTTTATACTCTCGTACTGACTAACTAATTCATTAACTTTCTTAAGTGGCTCATCGTTGAAAATCTCTTCAAGGTCTATTAGAATTGAAGTTAATATTTTCTCTTGGATATTAAAATACTTTGCAGGTTTGAGATTATACTTCTTTCGTAAAACGGTAAGTAGTTCTGAAAATAACGGAATGTAATCTTGATCTAAGGATTTATCCAAAACAAATACATTGATTCCATCATCGTTTATATACGTCTTGAATTGTTCAAAACTTCCTGACCTTAGTAGCTTAAACTTTTCGTATATATTATCATCAACTTTCTTTGAAAAACCAAAGTATTCTTCACCTTTTATGCTCTCACTAAATATTTCTTTTTTAAGAAATTGTGAACCGCCGTAAAGCGATAAGAACTTTGTTCTTATAGGTAGCTTTACTATCCCTATTTCTATTTTTGGATAGTTTATCTCTGATATCTCTTCAACGAACTTATGTATATTCTCAGGTATCTCGTTCATTTTATATATTGCCGTTGTTCTTGTAAAAGGATTGGAGAGAGATAAGCCAACAATCTTTTCTTTCGAAGTTGTAATCATTAAGTTCAAAGTAAATCCATCCAAAATACCATTACAAGTTACCACCGCCATATGGCGGTGGTAGACGTCTAATCTCTCTTTTTTGGATTCCAAGAAATGTATTAGCTCATCAGAAATTGTTGTTATATCGATTTCCAATTTTCTCTTTAAAGAATTTGGTCCGTAAAAAATTGTTTCCAACGCTATCATTCTCCTATTCCAAGCATTGGTATTCTTAAATTATGTTTCTTCGCTGTTTCGATAGCTATTTCATACCCGGCATCAGCGTGTCTTACTACTCCCATTCCGACATCGTTAGTTAAAACTCTTTCAAGTTTTTGTCTTGTTAGTTCTGTACCATCCGCTACTATAACTACACCGGCGTGGAGTGAATAACCAATTCCAACGCCACCACCGTGGTGGAATGAAACCCAGCTAGCTCCACTTGCAACGTTTAGTAATGCGTTTAAGATTGGCCAATCTGCTATCGCATCGCTACCATCTTTCATCGCTTCCGTTTCTCTGTACGGACTTGCAACTGAACCTGTATCGTGGTGGTCTCTTCCTATCACTATTGGTGCTGATAGTTCTCCTTTTTTCACCATTTCGTTCATCGCTAACCCCATTTCAGCTCGCTGACCTTGTCCGAGCCAGCATATCCTTGCTGGTAATCCTTGCCATTTCACTTTCTTTTGCGCCATCTCTATCCATTTTGCTATGTGTGGATCGTCTTTTCCAAACAGTTCTAATACCTTCTTGTCTGTTTTGTAAATGTCCTCTGGATCTCCTGAAAGTGCAACCCATCTGAACGGCCCTTTTCCTTCTGAGAAAAGGTCTCTTATGTATTCTGGCATATAACCTGGTATTTCAAAAGCATCTTTTACTCCGTGATCTAAAGCGAGCCTTCTTATATTATTTCCATATTCAAAAACTTTTGAACCGAGTTTCTTAAGTTCCAAGATAGCCGATATATGTTTAACAACACTATCATATACCATTTCAAGATATTTATCGGGATTTTCTTTTCTAAGTCTGAGAGCTTCTTCAAAACTTATACCAGCTGGAACGTATCCGTTTAGTGGATCGTGTGCGGCTGTTTGGTCAGTTATAACATCTGGAACGATTCCACGTCTCACAAGTTCTGGATAGACATCTGCTGCATTTGCGAGTAAACCTATAGAGAGTGGTTTTCCTTCTTTTATCGCCTCTTGTGCCATCTTTAAGGCATCGTCAAGATTGTCTGTCCAACTGTCAAGATAACCAGTGTTTATTCTTCTATCGATCATTCTCTTATCAATTTCGATAGCTATTACAACGCCATCATTCATTGTAACTGCAAGTGGTTGAGCGCCGCCCATCTCACCAAGTCCTGCTGTGAAGACTAATCGCCCTTTGAGTGTACCATCGAAATACTTCCTTGCCACAGCGTAGAACGTTTCATACGTACCTTGCAAGATCCCTTGTGTACCTATGTATATCCAGCTTCCGGCAGTCATTTGACCGTACATAATTAGTCCTTTTGCTTCAAGTTCGTTAAAGTATTCCCAAGTCGCCCATTTTGGAACAAGGTTTGAATTAGCTATCAAAACTCTTGGTGCCCATTCATTGGTCTTGAAAACCGCAACGGGTTTTCCGCTTTGAACAATAAGTGTTTCGTCGTTTTCAAGTTTTTTGAGAGTTTCAACTATTTTGTGGAAAGATTCCCAGTTTCTTGCGGCTTTTCCTTTTCCACCGTAAACTATCAAATTTTCTGGGTCTCTTGCAACTTCAGGATCCAGATTGTTCATAAGCATTCGCATTGCTGCTTCAATTTGCCAGGATTTACAAGAAAGTTGTGTTCCCCTTGGAGCTCTAATTTCCATAAACATCCCTCCACGTTTAGCATTTCATCAGTACAATTTTAAACTTAAAAACAACTTTTTTCAAAAAGAACAATTAGAAGAAACTAATAAATTAGAAAAGCATACTATTGTTTAAATTACCTATGCAGGTGTAACATCGCCTCTTTTGACAAATTGGACGGTTATCACGGAAAGAATAAAGAAAACAATTGAGAATATCAAAAGACTTTGGTATCCAATAATATCTATGAAAAATCCCGCAAATGGTGGCGCTATAATGTTTGCAAACATTGAAAAGAAGTAGTAAAGTCCTGTGTAACCACCTACTTTTTCACTCGTAGTCATATCAACAACCGTTGGAAGTGAATTCACGTTGACTAAACTCCAACTTGCTCCACCAAACGCAAAAACTACGAAAAGAACAGGAACTAACACTTTTGGATCTGGAATTACGTTTGAAAGTATAAATGTCAGAAAGAGAGTTACGGTAACACCAATTAAACCAACCGTCATAGTTTTCTTTCTTCCAAATCTTCTTCCTATGAATCCAGCAGGTATTGCGAAGATCATAAAGGTTAATGAGAAAAAGCCCAATATGAGAGCTCCTGTACTTTCACTAATACCAATTTTAAATTTCGCATAGCTTGTGAAAAATGTTTCGAAAGCGTTGTAACCGATGAACCAAAGAAGAATTGAAAGAAGAATCATAAAAAGACTTTTTTCGTTGCTTTTGAAGACATCTTTTAGGTTTTCTACGAGCTCTTTTCCAGTCTTTTTAAACACCCCATCTTCCCCCATCTTTTCCCATTTTTTTCCATCGTATCCCATTCTTTTCACCGTAAACTCTTTCGGTTCTTTAATAAAAACTACAACAACTATCTGAGAAATGATTAAGATAATCGCTCCTACGATAAACGGAAGTGCGAAGTTTTTATCGTACAAAGGCTTTCCTGCAAAGAATGCAAGAAGTGCTCCAAGTCCACCCATAAAATTTATGACACCATTTGCCTGACTTCTTTGTTCAGATGGGGTTATGTCTGGCATCAAGGCTATAACAGGAGACCTGAATAGAGCCATAAAAAAGTTCATAAAGATTATGTTTATCATCATAAACCAAAGAATTTGTAAGTTTCTTGTTAGTGGTATTAATGCAAAAAATAGAGCTCCCAAAGGAGCACCAATTAAGATAAAAGGTTTTCTTCTACCAATTTTTGTCCTTGTTTGGTCACTTAAGACCCCGATTAGTGGGAGCATAAATACTGCAAATATATTATCGATAGTCATAACAAAACCGATTAATGTAGATGATAGGTTAAAATCTTTAAGAAATATAGGTACGTAGGAGTTATAAAGTGGCCAAACTAAACTGATTCCGAAGAAACCAAAACCGAGAAGTAATAGGTTTGTAAAGTTCAATTTCTTTTTTTCCATAACTAACTATCCCCCCTCGTATAAGTTTTAAGAAATTAAGATTTCCAATTTTTAATTAGTGAATAAATTATTTGAAATATATAGTAGATGACTATAGCTACTAATATTGTGACAATTTCTCTGTACATAGTAACAAATAATGGAGTTCTTATATGGCAGAAAGAATTGAATATCGAAACAAAACCAACAGTTGAAAAAACAGTTATTAGCTCGGCAAATTTTGACTCTTCAAAATCTGAAGCGATAAAAAACAGTGGTAAAAAGACGAGTTCTTTTATTCTCGGTCTGACTATAAATATGTTCTCAAGTATGAGACGTAAGTTCTCTTCAAATTCTACAACGTATCCGTAATTTCCACTTCTAAGTATGTAATAAGTGAGAAAGACTCCAGCAAGTGGTATTAAAAAGAATAATTTTGATTTAACGTATTCCCAATTTTTTAATATAGTTATAGATATGACCAAAACCGGTAGTGTTAACAAAGACAATTTCACTCCGAAATAATCTTTTAACCCATTTAAGTATTCGAAAGAATAAAGCGAGAAGTTTGTCAGTAGCCCTAATACGTAAAATCCAAAAGGCTTTGAGTATTTGTTCTTGACCGCATAAAAAACGGCTACTGTACCCGTTATGGATACAAGTGTGATAAATAGCCAGTAAACCTTTCCGTAAAGGAAGAAAAGCAAAACAGCTGAAGGCATAAGCAGACTGACGTAAATACCAAGCATTATCCCATAGATTTTGTTTTGAAATTTTGGAGTATACACTTCTTGTAGTTCTTGGTCTACATTTAAAAATTTCTTCAACTCACTTACAACATTTTCCGTTTTCTCATTTCTTGGAAGAATTATCAAATCTATACTTCTTTCGATAACTGCTCTTTTCAACCTTCTGAGTAACGTGTCTTCGATTAATTTTTCAACTTCTTGAGGTTTTACATAGTGGACTCTGTAGATTCTTTGAGTTTTTGTTTTATCATAAACATTCTTCACAAAATCAGTGTTTCCGTAGAATTCCATAATTCCTAAGTTGCGTTCTCCCAATTTCTTGATAAATTCATCAATATTCTCTTTTGTTTCACGTTCATTTGAAGATTTTACTGGAACAACAAGTTGTACTTCATTTGGAATTTCTGAAGGTGTTTCATACAATAAAATTCTTGGATCGTCATCGAAAAATACAGAAAAATTCATCCCAGCTTTCTCAGTTGTGTACCTAAAGAAAGCGGATACGACAAGTATCACAATAAAAACGTTTATTACAAAGGAAATGTATGTTTCATTTTTTGTGAAGAGATATTTTAAGAGCTTTTTCAAATTTTATCACGCTCCATTTTTTCAATAACTTCTTCTAAGTCTTTTGATAATGGGGCAAAAAACTCGAGTCTTTTACCATCGAAACTAAGTTTCATCGATTGACAATGTAAAAATTGTCTCTTTAATCCATAAAATCTTTTGAATTCTCTGTTTATTTTGAAATTGCCGTATGTGTCATCGCCGACAACGGGGGTTCCAACAGCTGCTAAGTGTTTTCTTATCTGATGTTTTCTACCAGTTTCTATTTCAACGTCTAAAAGTGTGAATTCTCCCAAGTGTGTTCTGAAGATCTTTTTAACTTTTACTATACTTTTTGCAGGTAACTCATCGACCGGATATTCAATAATTTGTTCTTTAGACTTTCCTATTACAAGAGTTACGTATCTTTTTTCAACTTCTCTTGAAGCGATAACATCTCCAAGATATCTTGCAACTTTTCGAGATTTTGCAACGATTAGTACACCGGAGGTGTCTTTATCAAGTCTGTGCACTAAAAAAGGCTCAAATACTTTTTTCTCTCCGTAGTAAAGCAACCCTTCGATAACCGAAGTTCCTACACCTTTCCCTGGTTGGACTGATAAGTTCGCACCTTTATTGATTACCACAATATTCTCGTCTTCGTATATTATATTGAATTTGATCTCTTTTGGTTTCAACTCATATTCTTTTTTTCTTGAATAATTTGATAGCTCTATTTCTACTTTTATAAGGTCTCCAACTTCTAATGGAAAGTTTTGTTCTGTTACTCTTTTACCGTTAACGTGAATCTTCCCTGTTCTAAGAAGTTTGTATATTTCGCTCAGTGGAACATTGGGTAAATTTTTTCTCAGGAACTTGTCGATTCTTGAGAAATAATTTTTTTCATCTATAATAAATTCCAAACTTAATCACTCCTTGATAATTTAAGAAAAATATAGGCTGTCAACCAGCCTATATTAATTTGGCTATATAAAGTTACAATAAATGTTTTTCAAGTACTTCCGCAATTATATTCGATGGAAGACTTGCGTATTTTCTGAAATATCTCTCGTATTCTGCTTGTGCTGATTTTCCACTTGTATCAACTATAACTTTGATAGCACAAAATTCCACACCATTTTCAATGCAAACCTTTGCAACAGCAGCACTATCCATATCGACAGCTAAAGCGCTGAATTTTCTAAAAAGATTGTCTTTATATTCATCGTCTTTGACTAAAACATCCCCACTTATAACACTTCCAAGTTTAACATCAGGATAGACATCTTTTATTTTTTCTATAAGCGACGAAGAAGCTTTTAAGGGTGCACAGATTCCAGAATCGAAATCATGCTCGTAGTATTCAGTACCGCACACAACATCACCGATATTTAGTTCTGGAGATATTGCACCAGCAGAACCACAATGTATAATGTACTTCGGTTTAAAACGATCTATGACAGCTTGAGTTACCATAGCACTCTCAACTTTACCAACGAAACCGTATATTGTGACAGCTTCATTACTTCCAATAATTCCTCGAGCATAACTTCTTTTTATTAATTCACCATTTTCAAAAAG